>SKEQ01000560.1_pt1 | contig 26297 bp, 17 predicted proteins | sample 4826751 | NCBI WGS metagenome assembly SKEQ01 (sample SAMN11008805, study PRJNA524170) | human gut metagenome | biome: Human fecal sample; material: Feces; isolation source: fecal sample from pouch patient p44 | host: Homo sapiens | place: Israel: Tel-Aviv | collected 2013-07-11 | reverse complement strand
ATATAGCGGCACTTCATAAACATATCCGAAGATTTCTGGGCTTCAGAGGTGGACAGACCTGCCACATTTCGCATTTTTGTGTAGAGGAACAAATTCTTGAACGCATGGCTTTCGTCTACAAACAGCCGGTCTACACCCAACTGCTCAAAGGTAATAACATCATCCTTCTTGTCGGCGGCAAGGAGCTTATCCAGTCTGGCTTCCAGTGATTTTCGTGTTTTCTCCATCTGCTTGATCGTGAAGTTTTCACCACGCTGCCATTTCAGCTCCGCAATCGCTCCCTCGATCTCATCAATCTGCTCCCGCAGCTGCCGTTCCTGTCGTTCAGCAGAAAGTGGGATTTTTTCAAACTGGCTGTGACCGATGATGACTGCATCATAGTCACCCGTTGCGATACGAGCGCAGAACTTCTTGCGGTTTGCTGTTTCAAAATCCTTCTTGGTAGCAACAAGGAGCTTGGCACTCGGATAGAGGTGCAGAAACTCATTTGCCCACTGTAAAGTCAGATGATTCGGCACAACAAACAGGGATTTCTGGCTCAATCCAAGCCGCTTACTCTCCATAGCCGATGCTGCCATCTCGAAGGTCTTGCCCGCACCAACTTCGTGTGCGAGCAGCGTATTTCCACCGTACAGCACATGAGCGATGGCGTTTCTCTGATGTTCACGGAGGGTAATATCCGGGTTCATACCGCCGAAACGGATATGCGAGCCATCATACTCACGAGGTCTGGTGGAGTTGAAAAGTTCGTTGTACTTGGTGGAAAGGGTTTCTCGTCTGTGCGGATCTCGCCAAATCCAATCTCGGAATGCATCCTTGATTGCCTGCTGTTTCTGCTGTGCCAGGGTAGTTTCTTTTTTGTTGAGAACACGCTTCTGCTTACCATCTGCATCTTCAATCGTATCATAGATACGAATATCTTTCAGATTCAGCGTTTCCTCCAGAATCCGATATGCGTTGGCTCGCTCTGTACCGTAGGTGACATACGCCGCCACATCGTTGTAGTTGGGAGAACTCTTACCGTTGATGCGCCACTCTGCGGTCAGCTCGGAGAACTTGACCTCAATGGAACGGCGCAAGTAATACGGCGTTTCAAAGGTTTCCTCCATGAACTGCTGAATATAATCGGCATCAATCCATGTTGCACCCAAACGCACATCAATCTCGGACGCATCCAAGTCCTTCGGCTGTGCTTTCTGCAAGGCTTCCACATTGATGTGGAAGGAAGAATCCCTGTCTGCCGCCATCTGTGCGACACGCAGCTTGCTTCTTACATCACCGGAAAGGTAATCATCGGCAGTCTGCCATCCAACTTCCACAGCATCGGGAGCCATCGGGTCTTTGAAGATCACCCCTCGAAGCTCTGCCTGAATCGCATCGTATTCTCCGGGTGTTCCAAGCAGCTGTGCCATAAACGGCAAATCCACCTTGCCACGCTCACCGATGGAGATTGCCAGAGCTTCAGACGGCGTATCCACGCTCGTCACTCTGCGTTCCGGCTTGATGGTTCTCTTGGTGAACATATCCGCCTTGCTTTTCAGATTGCCGTCCTCATCCACATTTTCCAAAGAACACAGGAGATAGTAGGAGGAATCGTCAGCAAATGCCTGACCGTTGGCTCGATTATTGATAAGCCCGTTCTTTGCGGCAAACGCATCGTAGGCATCATTCAGTTCTGCCTGTTTCTGCGTAATCATTTCATCCGGGTAATCCTCAAGCTGATATTCGATCAGCTCGTTGACGATACCACGAAGTTCCACCATGCCCATCACACGGTCTTTTGCTTTCTCATTCAGGTCTACACAGCGCATCAGGGAGTTTTCACGGAAGTACACATTGCCATCCACCACGGTATAAGAGAAATTCTTTACATCCGGGGTTGCAGGAATGGTTTCGATTTCCTTACCCTTGTCAGCTTCGGGAAGCTCCACAGCCTGATAGGTTCCTTGGATGTGGGAAACCGCTTCTTTCAGAAGTTCGGACAGTTCCATGCTCTCAATCGGACGCACCGTAATGTCCATGCCGTAGGCGGTACTTTCTTCCACCGTATCGCCCAGAACCATTTCAGGATGAGCGACAAAGTAGCTGTTCATGGTGTGTCCTTCTTCGGTGCGGTCAAGGTTTACCCATTCCGGTACAATGTCAATCGGATGGTCACGCTTTTGCAGGAACAGGATGTCGGACACGACTTCCGTGCCTGCGTTTTTCTTAAAGGCATCGTTTGGCAGACGGATTGCACCAAGCAATTCCGCCCTCTGCGCCATATATCGCCTTGCGTCAGAGTTCTTGGAATCCATGGTGTAACGGCTTGTCACAAAAGCGACCACGCCACCGGGACGAACCTGATCCAAAGCCTTGGCAAAGAAATAGTTGTGAATGGAGAATCCCAGCTTATCATAAGGCTTATCGGACACTTTGTAGTTGCCGAAAGGGACATTGCCCACAGCCAGATCGTAGAAGTCTCGGCGGTCTGTCGTTTCAAAGCCAGCCACCTTGATTTCGGCATTGGGATAGAGCTTCTGAGCAATTCTGCCGGTGATGGAATCCAGTTCCACGCCATACAAGCGGCTGCTCTGCATTTCAGGTGGGAGCATACCAAAGAAGTTGCCGATACCCATGGCAGGTTCCAGAATATTTCCCGTTTCAAAGCCCATCTGTCCGACTGCATCGTAGATGGAGCGAATGACCGTAGGACTGGTGTAATGTGCGTTCAGGGTAGAAGCTCTTGCCGCAGCATACTCATCCTCGGAAAGTAGGTTTTTCAGTGTCTGATACTCCTGCGCCCAATTTCCCTTGTCCGGGTCAAAGGCATCTGCCAGACCGCCCCAACCGACATAATTCGACAAAATCTCCTGTTCTTCGGAGGTAGCGTTCCTGTTCTCGCTTTCCAGTTTGAACAGGGTTTCAATGGCTGCGATGTTTCTTGCAAATTTCTGCTTCGGTCCACCTTCACCGATATTGTCATCCGTGATGTGGAAGTTCACCGCAGGAACAGGTGGAATTTCTCTGATGGTGATGGACTGTTCAAGCTGAGCGATAATGTCCATGACTTCGGCATTCTGCCATCCGTCCACCTTGGCATAATCCTGAATGATGGTGTTCTTGCCATCTACACACTGTACGAAGTCCAGACTACCCGGCAGATCTCTGGTATTCATTGCACCCAGGGCTTTTCTCTGCGTGTCAGGAAGTGCATAGTAGGCTCGCAGGGCGTCATCAAAGGAACTGTATTCCTTGATGTCCAGCGCACCCCGCTTCTGAATGTCCTCGGCAACATAGAAATGGTCGATGAAGTGTTCCTGCTCCTGCTGTTCGGGTTCAGCACTGGCTCTGACCTGTGCGTGTGCCTTTTCATCAGGGTAGTCCCCATAGATACGGATGCACTTATGCTCCTGCTGATCGTAAACGGCAGCACCATCGTACTTGAATCCGTCATCCTCCATGGTTCCGTCCACATAGCCCTGGGCAGCTTTTTCCGCTTCCTCCAGAGTGTAGTAGTCCAGCTTATCATCGAAGCCGTTTTCAAAGTGATGGTAGGCGGCAACCAGATAGCGGGGAGCCATGCGCTCCTCGTAGCTGTTAATCATCTCAGGTGTCAGCCATTCTGGTTTGTCGGGAATCATTTCATACAGCTCACGCATCTTGGCAATCTGTGCATGGCGGTTGCCTGCCCACAGATGCTTTTCGCTGTGCTGTCCTGCACCAAGGAAGTATTCGCAGTCCATACGCAGACGGTCTAACAGCTGATACTCAGGGGTATAGTCCCTCGGTTCGGTTTCGCCCAGAAAATCCTCTGTAACGGGCTTTTCTTCGGTTTGGGCATCAACCCTTACCGCATGGTTTCTTTCGTCCTGAGAGAGCATACGCTCGAAATTCTCACGATTCTCGGCACGGAAGATGGGATAAGCAAGCGTAGGGTCACGCAGCTGAACTTCTCTGTCCGTAATCTGCTCCACACGGAAAGCTGTATCGTCCAAATATACCGTGTCACCGACCTGATAGTTCCATTCCGGTTCCTCGGAAGCAGATGCTTCCACAATTTCGGCAGATTCTGCCGCAGGCGCTTCTGGCTGAACCGACTCCATCGCAGCTACGGACTGACGAACTTCCTCCAGATAGTCATTAGCAAGCCATTCATCCGTGAAATATTCCGTAACGCCTTCCGGATCTACATAGTAGTCATCAGTCTGGCTATCCCAGATTGCATATTCGCCATCCTCGGTATCAATTACTGCGAAGCGGTCATAAACATTTTCCAAAGGATCAACCTTGGCTTCTTCGATAGCCTGTCGTTCCGCTTCTTCCTCTGGGCTGAGGTAGCGTCCCTTTCGCATCAGACCGTCGATTCTCTGCACCACCTGTGCCCAGGACATCTGCAATTTATCGCAGCCGCTCTTGGTGTACGCAACACCCTTGGCATCGTGATCCTGACCGCTGTGCGTTGCGCCGGAGCAGGCATGGGAGTGACCACCGGTTCCGTATTCATGCTTCAGGAAGTCCATCTTTTCCTTGGCAGAATGATTCTCCTGCCAGTAGTTATAAATGCGGGCTTTGCCACCGGAAAAGCCGCTTCCACGGGTCAAGTCTGCATTGACTTCATCATCCGTAATGAACTGGCGAACAAGGGGCATCTGCATCATATCGGTCTGATACTCACGCAAAGGCAGATTCAGCTCATACAGCTGTTTCTGGATGAGATTCAGCTTGTGATAGTGAAAACGAAGCAGATCGGGATTTTCCGCAAGGGCTTTTCTAAATTCCGAATACTGCTGCACCAAGGTTGCGTGGAAACGAGGGTCGTCCAACTTTTCTGCCAAGTCTGCGGTTTCGTCAGGGAAACCACGAAACGGTTCCTGATGAAGAATTGCCAGATAGTTGCCGGCACGGGCTTCTTCACTCAAATCGTGATAAAGATGCCACAGGGATTCAGCCAGCTTCTGACGCTCATATCCGGGTGCTTCTACCAGTTCCACATTGGTTGCGAACTGACCATTTTCAAGCAGTTCTCCAATACGCTCGGCAACCGTTTCCCAAGAAACGATTTGCGCTCTGGGGCTGTCAATGGCAGAGGAACCTTTGGCAAGATGGATACCGTCCTCGGCATACCACGCACAGATATTCCCGCTATCTTCTTTCAAACCATAACCGCCGTGATAGACCTGTTTTAAGGTCTGGACAATTTCTTCCAGCGGCTTCTGCTTCATATATTCCAGCGCTACGACTTTTCGGGCTTCATCGGTATTGCTGCCAAGCAGAAGGAAGTGGTCGATTTCTTCCTGGGCAAAAGAAAAAGCAGAGGGCGTAAAGCTCTCTGCTCGGTCGATGAAACTGATTTGTTCATTTTCGGAGAGGAAAAGGTTCAGACTCAGCTGTTGATAAGCTCCGTCATCACGACTTCCTCCGCCTGTGCTTTCAGGCTGTTCATGTGCTGCACCCACGCCATCTGCTGCGTTTCTTTGTCCGGTGCGGGGCTGTCCTTCAGGTACTGCTCCATCAGAAACTCCACTCTGGCTTTCGCCGTTTCCTCGATCTCCCACAGGTGCGGGAACAAGCTCTCCGTCAGAATCATGTCGTTCAGGAGCATCGGATTGTTCTGCTCCAAAAATGCTCGACGCATCATGCCGTACTTGCCCAGAGGTTTCTCTCCCTCGTTCTCCAACTGAAGGTTCGGAATCTGATAATCTCCGGCCTGTCTGTAAGTCATCTCGCTCATAATCTGCACTCCTTTCAGCAGCTTTGATCTGCTCATGTTCTCCAATCGCTTTTTCGATTTCCTGAAACATCCTTGTACTGATGGCATTCACCGCAGTGCCAAGGGCATTTACCGTCTGTCTGGTGTTAAAATCAAACACCTTCTGGAAATCCTCATGCTCGAAGTAGTTATCGGGACTTTCCACGAACCGGCAATACATCGCATAAGATACGCTGTTTGCCACTGCATTTTTGAAAGCTACTTCGATGTTGAGTTCATCATACTCCTCAAGGAAGCTGTTGGCAACGATGTCGAGGAGCTGCTTTCTGTAATCGTCCCAATACTCAGCCGCCAGTACAGATGCAATATCTTCAAGCTGTGCTTCCAGCACCCCGTCAGCGGCAACACCGAAGGTACGCTCCATCGCTTCCATGACATAAGAGCGGTTTTCAGGCGTCACCTCCCACGGTTTCAGTTCCGGGGAAGAACGGCGAACGCCGGTATCCGCCACATCAAACACATAGCGCAGATACGGTTTATCCCTGTTCATCACAAACAGGGCAATACCGGTAGAGCCACGCTTTACATATCTGCGGTAATTTTCAGCGTTCCAGTCCTCATAAGGCTTGCAAAAGGTCGCATTGGGGCGCTGAGCATAAATCATCACCTGTTCCGGATAGGTGAACTCATAGTTGCGGGACATCGTTCTCAAAAACGAAGTCCAGTTATCTGTGTTCGAGGTGATTTTCCCAATCGTTTCTTTTGCTAACCCGGAATAAAATCGCTCTTTTGCGTTCATTGTATCCCTCCAATCCTATCAATCTGGATAAAGGTTCAGCTTCTCAAAGGCGGCATCGTCCATGGCTGAAACTTTGCGAAGAACCGAGTCTGCCAAAGCAAAAAGCTCTGACTCGTCCTCCGAAAGCTGTTCCTTCATCAGTGTCAATGCTTCACACAGCCCTGACCTTGTGCCAGGGCTGTAAAGCATCATCATGTTTCGCTCATCTTGTGTGAAATCCATCATTCAATCTCCCTTTCCGGGTGGCTCTTAGGTGGCTTATGGGAAACATCCGGCACGGGCTTTTCCTTTAACTGCTCCAATACCGAAGGGCGTTCCTCTAATCCAGGCGCTTTTCCGTTATTGATGATACCGTCAAGCATCCCATAATCATCTTCCATTGCCATCTCTGCGTTTTTCAGGTAGTTTTCGGACTTCATAAAGTTTTCCAGCTTCTGAAACCCGACAGAATCTACATAGTGAAAGGATACCTCACCGGCTACCTTTAAGGCTACGATGTCGCTGACCGACATACTGTGACCACGGAAATCATTCGGTTGGTCAATATTGAACTTCACATACAGATCTTCCAGCTGCCGATCCACATCCTCGGACACAGAAATGGAGCCATGATAGACCACCTCGTAACGGTCAATCTCAGGCTCCATTTCTTTCTTTTGAATGTAGCTGTAATTTGCAAACATGAGCGGGATGTTGTCCTCTACATCTTCCCGCAGCTGAAGAATCGCATAAGAATCCGTGGGGCTTTCCAGAAAAGCAACCATTCTGTCATCCGGGGTGGTATTTCCGTGAACATCATCCCATTTTTCGTTTTTCATATCGGTGTCCTCCTTATCGTTCAGGCTCTTTGCGTTTGGGAGAGGGACTGGCAGGCGCAGTTTTCTCTGCGGCCTGTGCCAGTTTTTCCATGACCGACTCACGCTTCGGAGATTCGATCTTATCCAGCTGACTTTTCAGCACTTTGGCAACCTCAGTCGCAGTTTTCTCACGGGCTTCTGCAATGACTGTATTCAGAAACTCACGATACGGAGCCGTATTACCGGCGGCAAGATCTGCCTTGATTTCTTGGATATGCGCCTGCACATCATAGACCTGATCCATATATTCATAGGGGTCAAAGTTCTCTGCAAAACGGTCGAGCTTAAAAGCAAGCTCTGCGATAGGGTCATTGACCACCACCGCCTGTCTGCCGACTTCAAAAGCCTGCTCCATGACATCCTCATAGAACATCGCCCGCAGCTCCCGGTGCTCCAGTCCAAAGGATTCCAGAATATCACGGCGGACTTCGATCATGGACAGTTCCGGGTTATCGACCTGACCGCCATCAATCTCGTTGTAGTTTTCATCTAACAGGGTGTAGTCATAACCATCTTCGCAGGTCTGCACCGCAAGGATTCTATCCTTTCCGACCTTCCATGCGGCTTCATCGCCCATAATTTCAGGCTCCGCCATATAGCTTGCACCGTTGCGCTCCATAATCTCTGCAAACTGGCAGATATGAAACACATTGTATCCAATCTGTGTGTGGTACTCGTCGATGAATGTACAAGGCTTTACGACGGTCTCATCGGGATAGTGAATCTGGATGCAGCCACCGTCAGAAATACGGAACAAGTCCTTATAGTGGCTGTCGATAAATCGGATTTCCTTACCATCCGGGTTGTACTCATTTGTCATTTGCGCTTTCCTCCATTTTCAAATTCCATACTGAACTTCGTTTTGCCATCCTCCGATACCTCCATAAAGACAGTGGCATCAAAGGTGTTGCCTGTCCTTTCAGACTTGCAATTTTTGAGCTTTACCTTGCCGGAACCAAGCAGTTTCTGCGCCGTGGCAGAAGTCATGCTCTTGCCGATACTCGCAAAGTAACGATTATTTTTCCAAAGGGCAAACCTGCACCCTCGATTAGAACAAAAGTATCCCTTGGACTTGTCCTCTACAGCACTGCCGCAGAGCGGGCATTTGCCGATAGAATTGGCTTCTTTCGACATCAGAACCTCAGAATCACGGATCACTTCATAATTTTGAATCAGACCGGCAATCACATCTTTGATCTCATCCATAAAATCCTCGCTGGCATATTCGCCTTTTTCAATGAGCAACAATTTTTCTTCCCAATCCGCCGTCATGGAGGGGGACTGAATCTGTTCTGGCATGACTGTTACCAGAGCCGTACCCTTGTGAGTCGGAATCAGGTGTTTGGTTTTCTTATCGCCCTTACGCTCCAGAAAACCGATGCGAACCAGCTTCTCAATGATACCGGCACGGGTCGCAGGAGTTCCCAGACCTTTTCGCTCGACATCCTCCGGCAGTTCATCTGCACCGGCAGTTTCCATAGCAGAAAGCAGTGTATCCTCGGTAAAGTGTTTTGGGGGAGAAGTTTTTCCTTCCTTGATTTCAGAACCAAGCACCTTCCGCTCGTCCCCAACGGATACCGCAGGAAGTGCCTGTTCGTTTTCGTCGTTTTTTGTCGAAGAACCCTTATGAATCAGAGCCTTCCATCCGTTCTGCACGATGGTTTTGCCCTTTGCGGAGAACGCTGTGCCGCCGCAGTCCAGTTCAATGACTGTCTCTGCGTATCGGTGTGGATCTCCCACTGCAACACACAGCCGATGGGAAATTAGTTGCAAAATTGCAAGTTCACCCTTGGGAAGTTCACTCAGATTGCATTTCTGCAATTCTCTGGTCGGAATGATGGCATGGTGATCTGTGACCTTTTTGTTATTCACAACCTGCTCTGCATGAACGGGTACGTTATCCACATCCTCCACGGGGAATGCGTGGAAAGCCAGCTTTACGAGGTCGGGCAGACTGTGTGCCATATCTTCCGTCAGGAATCTGCTGTCGGTACGGGGATAAGTGACCAGTTTCTTTTCATAGAGATTCTGGGTGTAGTCCAAGGTCTGCTGTGCCGTGTAGCCAAGCACACGGTTGGCTTCTCTCTGCAAGCTGGTCAGGTCATAGAGCGCAGGCGGCTTTTCCGATTTCTCTTTGCGTTCTGCCTTTGTGACGTTCGCCACAGAGCAGCCTTTGCAGACAGCTTCTGCCGCAGACTTTTTCTTGTAGCGTTCACTTGCAGCCGTAAAACCATCCAGTCCAATCTGAACTGTGTAGAATGGTTCGGGCTTGAATGCGGAAATGGCAGCTTCCCGCATGACAGCCATAGCAAGGGTAGGGGTCATAACACGACCGACATTCAGGGTCTGCCCGTAAAGGGTCGAAAAAAGTCGAGTAGCGTTAATGCCAACAATCCAGTCGGCTCGCTCTCGACACAGTGCTGCTTCATACAAAGCATCATATTCCGTTCCAGACCTGAGATTTTCAAAGCCCTCCTTGATTGCTACATCTTCCATCGAGGAAATCCAAAGCCGCTCAAACGGCTTTCTGCACCCGGCTTTGTGGTACACCAGACGAAAGATCAGCTCGCCCTCACGACCGGCATCTGTCGCACACACAAGGCTGGCGACATCATCTCTGGCCATGAGCTTTTTCAGGATACCGAACTGCTTTTTTGTTCCGGAAGAAACCTCATACTGCCAGTCAGCCGGGAAGATCGGCAGGTCAGCATACGTCCATTTGCTGTATTTTGCATCGTAGGCTTCGGGCTGTGCCAGCTCCACCAGATGACCGACACACCAGCTGACAACATAGCCGTTTCCTTCGAGGTAGCCATCTTCACGCTTGTTTGCATCCAGCACCTTTGCAATGCTCTGTGCGACTGAGGGTTTCTCAGCCAATACTAATTTCATTTGCATCTGCTCCTTTCCAAAAAAATAAGCAGCCACACACCGTAGTGAAGTGACTGCTATGTATTAACTATATTCCATAAATGACCACGCCCGCTACTGCTGAGAGAACAATCAGCAATACCGGCGATAGTTTCTTTTTCTTGAAATGCTTATAACCGAATATTGAAGCAACCAATATGGCTGTAATAATAATCGCCTGAAAGTTTGCACTTAATGTAAATACACTTCCGAAACAGTTGCATACAACCATGTAAATGCCTGTCGCAAGCACGATACCAATAACACAAGGTTTTAATCCTCTAAGAACGGCTTGCACATATTTATTCTTCAAAGCAGTTTTCAGCAATGCAGTTACCAACAGAATAATTAGGAATGACGGCAAAACAACTGCCAGAGTTGCGACAAAAGCTCCTAAGAATCCAGCCTGATTACTCCCAATATAAGTTGCTAAATTTACCATGATCGGGCCGGGGGTACTTTCACTGACTGCAATCATGTAGGTCAGCATTTCATCGCTTAACCAACCATATGATATGACAACATCACGAATTAGAGGAATTGCACCGTAAGCCCCACCAAATGCGAAACATCCGACTTTCAAAAAGCCAAGAAATAGTTCCAGATAAATCATTTCTTTGCACCGCCTTTCTGTTCAGGCGCACCATTCAGAATAAAAATTGTCAGACTGACCGCAGCCGCAATCAGCATTAAGCTGATAGAAGAAAAGTTCCATGCGAAAATATTGACACACAGCATGACCACGCAAGAGCAGAGCATAATCGCTCTCGGCAGTATCTTCTTGTGCATCTTCTTAATCATAGTGATTGCCGCATCCAAGATTAAAATGCCCACTGCAATTTTTATGCCTTTGAACGCATTTGCAATAATAGTCAGTTCAAGAAAGTTATCCAAAAACATAGAGATCAGATAGATAACAACAAAAGACGGTACGACAATACCGAGAGTAGCTACAAGAGCGCCAATAAATCCAGCTCTTTTATATCCGGTAAAGGTCGCACAGTTAATGGCAATCGGACCAGGGGTTGACTCCGCAATGACGGTCACATTCATCATTTCGTCATGGGTAATCCATTGTTTTCTTTCCACGCAGTTGTTTTCAATCATGGAAATCATGGCATAGCCACCGCCAAAGGTGAACAAGCCAATCTTTGCAAAAGTAAGGAACAAATCAAGCAAGATATTCATTCTTGTTCGCCCTCCTTCCGGTATTCGCATTGGCAGATAGTCATATCTCGATCAACGGTAAGGGATGCAGTTTTCATCAATTCAAACTGTTCGGCAAGGTAATCTACGGCATCCTGCAAAGGGAGATAATGTGTGTGATAGCCATATTTTTCTCCATAAACCAAGCCTGCGTCTTTCATCACCTTCATGTGCTGAGAAATCGCAGATTCTGAGATACCAAACTTTTTAGAAAGAGAGCGCACACAATGCTTTCTTTCCAAGAGAGCTTGATATATTTTCAAACGCATTGGCTCACCCAATGCTTTTAACATACGGTCAAGTTCCATACTGCCGCTCCTTTGTTTTAGTGTTAGCTTAATTATATCGCAAATTTTGATTAAGTAAATACTTATTCAGTTGCAAATATGTAAAGGCAATCCGAAGATTGCCCCAGGCATCATGCCTGTTCTTGGTTATACGGGTTCGTTGTCCTCATCGTCAGCAATGAAGTCCACATCATCGTCCTCGTATTCCTCGCTGTAGCCGTAGTCCTCATCATCGTCTACATAGTCCGCATCAGGGTCAGGCTTCGCAGCTTCTTTTTCCTTTTTCTTGCCCTGCATCTTCTTAAAGACGAAGAAACCACCGCCGCCGATCAGAGCCACAACAAGCAGAACCACAGGAAGCATATTGGTCTTAGGCTTCTCAGGTTCAGGCTCGACCACATCAAACTCAGGCTCTGTCACATCGGGTTCCGTAGGCAGAGTCTCTACCTCAGGTTCGGCGTACTTGGTGGCTTCTTCCTCGCTCATCAGCATCAGAAGGTCGGCTTCGTCCACCTGATTCAAGAAGTGAACCGTCTCGTTTCCTTCATCGTCACGGTCGATGATGATATAAAAGTAATTGCCGTTCTTTGTGACCGCCGTAATGAACTGCTTGCCGTTTTTCTCAGGAGAGCCGACATCATCAACCAGTGTCAGATTGCCATCGGGAGTGAGGGCGGATTCACTGGCGTCTGCGCCGGTGTCCATATTCTGCATGAACATATTCATGAACATCATAAGCAGCGCCATATCCATTTCGCTGTTCTGCTCGGCTTCCTCAATCAGCTCCAGATAGTCGCTGTGAACATAACCGTTCTTTTCAGGCACAGTAATCTGATACCAGTCACCCTCAACACCGACCACCACAACTTCTTCACCCGGACGGAGCTGGTCGATGATCTCATAATTCATGCCTGCACCAGTACGCACATTCAGACGGGAACCACTCGTTACCACCTTGCCAGTTCCCATGTTATTATCCTCGGATTCCTCTGCATCGTAAATCCACTCTTTGCCATTGAAAGAGAAAACCACCGTGCCATCCTCATTGACGGTCACGGTGTAGGGAAGTTCCTCGGAAGTCTTATCTTCGGTCTTTTCAGGGACAGTTTCCACGGTTTCTGCCTTTTCCGTAGTAGTGTTTGTTGCACTCTCATCGGAGTAGGCAAACACCGTTGTCGAAAACACACCCATACACATCACAAGTGCCAGCAACATGGCACTGAATCTCTTAAATCTCATTCTGCGGTTCCTCCTTATTCATAGTATTGATCGTATCAGGCTTCGGAGCCATATCCGCAGCAAACATACGGAGCAGCTCGGAAAGCTGTTCGGGATTCAGGTTCGCAGCATGAACCATCTCGTGAATTTCGGAATTTTCCTCCTCACGGTATCTGCGTTCCAGGTCTTTCACCTTAGCATCCCATTCTGCCCGTTTCTTACGGGCTTTTTCAAGGTCTGCACCGATTCTGTCTAACTTGGCACTCAATCGCCATCCCTCCTTTAGTTTCTGATTCTGCCGAAGCAGTAAAAATGCTGTTGCCAGTAATTCGATTCGATAGAAGCATAAGAAATGGGGTTCCCGCAGTGGATCATCATACCATTGCCAACATAGATACCAACGTGTGATGCACCGGAGGTATCATAAGTGCCTTGGAAGAAAATCAAATCTCCTGGCTTGGCAGAGCTTTTGGGAATAATATCGCATACGCCCATCAAACCGTTTGCAGTCAATCGTCCAACACTCCAACCGTTGCCGCAGTGATTGATTACATAGGAAACAAACCCGGAGCAGTCAAAGGAGGTAGACGGGTTGCTGCCGCCCCACACATACGGGTATCCCAGATACTTCTCGGCTTCACGAATCATATTGGCAAATCGTGTGTCCGTCAGAGCTTCGCCCGGAATATCATAATCGGTGTACTCGCCGCCAGGGGTGGCGTAAATGTCATTTCCGAAAATATCCGGTCTGTTGCCCCTTGTCTGAAGCAAAATTCTATATCGCTCCATATCATCTTCCGACAATCCGGAATTTGAAATCACACTGTTCAAGCCCTTATTTCTGAGCTTCACTTTCAGAATATAATATTCGTAATCTTCTTCCTCTGTTGTTGTCTCTCCCGTTTCAGGATCAGTAGAAGATGTTGTTCGTGTACGAATCTCTACTACTTCTGTGAGGGTCAGCTCATACTGCTGATCGAACAGCCACCGCAGAGTGCTTTGCACTTCCTCACGGGTGTAATCCTCAAACTTCACCGTCAAATACGCCGCCAGCTCATAAGGATTGTGGTTGATTTCATCAAGGTCATACCGGTACTCGTCATATCCGCTATGAGTACGCTCGATATTATTGATTTCATTGCGGAGCGCAGCTTCCAAAGCCTTGTAATCATTGTCCACACCGATAATATCTTCCTCTTTTGCGGTAAAAGAAGTTCCCAGAACGATCTGTGTGCCGCCTTGGAACATAGCCGAACAAGACGAGAACATCCCAGAGAGGATCATAAAAAGCAGTCCAGCAATCAAAACAAACAGAATTGTTTTAGAGTGTGTGGTGCAAAACTCCATCGCTTTCTCTGTAATCGTTTTGGTGCTTTGGGCTGCTTTCTTTGTTGCTTTAGCGGCAGTCTCTTTCGCTGTTCCTTTGCCTGCCTTCGCCGCTGCATATTCCTTTTTGATTGCCCTTTTCTGTTGCCAACGGGAGAACGGGTTGGAAGCGGCATCGGGGTTGTCCTTTTTGAACTTCTCATACAGGGCATTTACATTTGCTTTATCTGACTTCTCAACCAGCTTTTCTGCCTTGTCGTAGGCTTTCAGCTTGTGGCTGTAAACGGCATGATCGACGGTATAAGCAGTGGATTCAACAGCCTTGGTCGTTTCCTGCACAGCCTGAACGCCGATATTATCATCCTCATATTCTGACACCGCCTGATGTGCTTTGGATGTGAGCGTGACTGCGGCACCACGGCTTGCCATGTGCTTTGCCACAGATGGGCGCTCGATTTCCGTAAACTCCGCTTTTTCAAAACGGAGCTTTGCTTTACGGGAACCGGCTGCATCTGTTTCCAGCTTCAGCTTCGGCTTTGCTTTTTTGGAAGCCAATTTGTCTGCCGCTTTTTCAGCCTTATCAACCGCCTTATCTGCACGGTCGGCAGCTTTCTTCACATGAGAATCTGCAAGGTCATCTTCGGTAAAACGGAGTCGTGTAGGTCTTTTCGCCATACATTACGCCTCCTTTTCCTGTGCCACCTCGTTTAACTTCGTGGTCATAATGCGATACAGTTCCAGATCGGTCGGGAATCGGTCAATGAATGGCAGAATCACATTGCCATAGAACAGAAGCCCTTCGCCCTCACCGGAGTTAGTTACATAGGACAGCTGATGCGGCGAAATATTCAGCCGCTGCGCCAGAATACTTCGGTCATCGCTTGCCTGATTCAGCATATAGATGAAATCAGAGTTTTCGAGGATGTTGGCAATCTCCGGGGAACGAAGCAGGTCTTTGACATTCTGGGTAATACCGGTCGGCAAGCCGCCCCATTTACGGAATCGCTTCCAGATTTCTACGGAATAGGTTGCCGTCTGTTCTTCCTTCAGAAGCAGATGGAACTCGTCAATATAATATCTGGTCGATTTACCGGCAGAACGGTTGGCGGTTACACGCCCCCAGACCTGATCCTGAACAATCAGCATACCGATTTTCTTCAGCTGATTGCCAAGCTCCTTAATGTCGAAGCACACCAGACGATTCTGAATATCCACATTGGTTCTGTTGTTAAACAGTTTCAGAGAACCCTTAACATAGATTTCCAAGGCGGTCGCTACATGGTGAGCTTCCTTTTCGTCCTGCTTCAGAAGGGCATCATACAAATCCTCAAGGATCGGCATATTCTCAGGGGCAGGATTGTCGAAATATCTCTGATAGATCTGATGCACACAACGGTCGATAACCGTCTTTTCGATAGGCTGCAAGCCATCCTTACTGCCCATAATCAACTCACAGAGGGACAGGATAAAATCAGCTTTCAGTGCTACCGGGTTGTCATCCTCAGAGTAGTTCAGGTTGATGTCCATAGGGTTGATATAGTTGGTACTGGAGGAGCTGATTTTTACCACCTGACCATTGAACTTGTGAACCAGAGCCGCATATTCCGCTTCGGGGTCGCAGATGATAATATCGTCATCCGTAACCAGGAACGCATTGGTGATTTCACGCTTTGCGGAAAAGGATTTACCGGAACCGGGGGTACCCAGAATCAGTCCGTTGGGGTTCTTGAGCTTCTTTCTGTCCACCATGATAAGGTTGTTCGACAGGGCATTCAGCCCGTAATAGAGCGTTTCTCCACCATTCTGGAACAGCTCCTGCGTTGTGAAGGGTACAAAAATCGCCGTGGAACTGGTAGTCAGGCCACGACGAATCTCGATCAGGTTTTGTGCCAAAGGCAGGCTGCTCATCAGCCCGGATTCCTGCTGAAAATCCAAACGGCGCAAGTTGCAGTTATGCTTCTGGGCGATGCTCTGTGCCTGGAACACATTGTTTTCCAGTTCCTGCTCGGTGCGCCCGGTGTTCAGCACCAGAAATGTCACCATGAACATTCGCTCGTTCTGGCTCTGCAATTCTTTCAGAAGCGACTTCGCATCTTTGCCATAGGTAGCAAGGTCAGACGGGATAATATCCATGTCATAGCCGGAACGCACAGCCTTTTTCTGTTCCTCGATTTTGGAACGGTCAAGCTCGGTGATGGTTCTCTTGATGGTCTTAATCGCCGCAGTCTGGTCAACCGACTGGATGTGCAGGGTCACGATCTGCGTGGATTCCATATCCAGAAAATCCGCCAGCATACGGTCAGACAGGTCTGATGCCGTAATTGCCAGATAGGACATCGAACCGAAGATGCTGCCCATCTGGAAGGTGCGGTTGGTCTTAAAGGCAAATGCCGTCGGAGCAATGAAGTCCTTTACAGACAGCCCGGATTCCACAAGATACTTCCAATCGAAGAAAAACTTATCATTATCACCCATGTGGAACATGGAGTGCATCAGATGCAGCCGCTCTTTGCCGTTCATGGTGGTTGCAATGACACCCAAACGACGAAAGTTATTGAGCAGATCGTTTTCGATATGGTTGAGTCTCGGCTTTGCCTGCCTCATGGATTCGGCTTCAATGCCGAATGTCAGGTACTTGGTTTTGGTCAAGCCATTGTTGCCCTGCGCCAACTGCTTTTTCAGCATCTGGCTATACTCGGCACGGACAGGATTGAAACTGTCCTTCTTGAACGGGATGCGGATACTCTTTTCAAAACTCTCAGCATCGGTACTCAGGTTCATAAAGGAAAGCTCAAAGTGAATGGAACTGTCAAAGAAATTCAGGAAACTGCACCACTCATCGAAGATGGCAGTCTTATCTTCCTGCTGTGCCAGCTGATAGTTGATGTCCTGAAACTGAATCGTCTTGGTGTAATAGCTGTCAGTGACACGACAGATGCCATCCGGGAACATTCTCTGAAAGGGAATGGACTGCTGTGCAGTCTGCGGAATACCATTGTCTTTCTTTGCCCGTTCCACAACGAGCAGAACCGTACTCAACATTGTGCCGGTACTTCTTTGCGTTTTTGCCTTTTAGATAGACAGCCAGCCGAAGTCCTGCACCGCAGAAAATACCAAGCAGCAAATCCAACGGGTGAAAGCTGGGTAGCGGATTGTTCAGGGCTATCGGAAGGGCATTAAAAAAGCTGAGGATTTTCGCAGATGAATCTGCACCCTCAGCCAATCTCCATGCTTCTCCTAAATTCGTAGCGAACAACCCTACCAGAAAATACGGTAAATTCAGAATCAGGAGCTTTTTAATTTTTCTCTTATCCATTACAGATCACGCTCCTGTTTCTTCTCTCGAACCTTCTTCGGAATCGCTGCGACAATTTCCTTGAACTTCTTCAGCTGCGCCAGAACGCTCGGCTTTTCATTCTTGGTTAATGCCCTTGCCTGATGTTCCTTGCAGATCGCATCCAAAGCATCTGCATCTTTGGAACGAACAAAGACAAGAAACCGGGGAGGATCAACGGACTTATCTTTTCTTACGGCAAAGTCCACGCCGTACTTCTTGGCGAGCTTTTCAAAATCACGGATACTCTCTTTGTCGATCTCAACATTCGTAGCACCCTGATTCTGTCCCAAAAGCTGTTTCACGGATTGCTTTCCATGAACGCCAGGATCTCGTGCCTTTTTCATCTTCACTTTTTCCCGGTGCTGCAAATACTTGCGGATACCAACAATGATAGTGCGCCCTGTCAGCTTGGTTGTGCTGATCGCCAGGTTTACTGTCCTGTTTTCAACTTCTTCCTGCATGATTCATCACCTCCTGCAAGCAGTAGAGTGAACAGATCATCGTGCCATATCCCTGTGGTCGTAATACAGATTGCCCTTGGCAACTGCGGCATGGCTGATAATTTTGATATTGCCAGCTTTCTGGTTATCCAGAGCCTTCTGATAACCCACATCGCTCAAATACAGGCGATTTCTTTCGCCTTTCCAACCGACAGGCGATTCATCGGTCAGCACATCAAAAATAATCATGTGCTTGGTGGCTTCATCAAATCGTGCCAAGTCCATATAGGTATGTCCCTGGTACTCCTTGGCACCATCCTGAATCCGCTTTCGCTCCATCAACTCTCCAATCGTCGAATTTCTTTGCATAAGAACCTCCTTACAGAACATCTCGGTCAGGGTTACTTTTGTGGGGAACCGAATCAGCTTTGACAGGTGCATCTTCTTTCTTCACCATGTCATCCGGCAGGGGAAGCGCCATAATGCTGCGCCCCATGCGTACAAAAGTCTCAGGCCGATGAAAGTGTTCCTCAAACTGCTTCATCAGTTCCGGGGACAGAGAACAAAAATCATCCTCGCCCAATCCCACAACCAGAAAATCACCGGCGATAATGTCATAAATATCGCCGTCATCATCACGCAGCGCACGGTTCAGGTCTTTGCCTACGAGTTTACCTTCGTCGTGCATCACCAGTGCAACCGGCTCATTGAACGGATAAGTTGCCTCAATATCGCCACCTACGGCTTTCTGCAAATCCTCCAGCTCACAGCCGATCTGCACAGCCTGCGGATACATGAACGGCTTTACCAGTAACACATTCATGGTATCTGCCTGTTCTTTCTGAACCTCCCGTTCCTCGGTCGTGCCGAACGCAACACCGGTAAAGTTTTCAGAGTCCAGAATGTACTCCGAATTGTAATAAGCAGCTCTAACCTGTTCCTCTGCCGCATCGTGAGATTCAGCTTGCACCGTAACCGTTTTCTCCAAGGTTTCGGTAATCTTCACATCGTATTCTTTCAAGTTTTGATACCTCCGTTTCTTTGGAAATAAGAAAAGCGACCATCCATGAACCTGTTACAGTTCATAAATAGTCGCATCCGCATCGGCTAAAAGCTCGAACAAGCAAATATCGTCCAGTTCGCAAATCAGGGAACCCATGTCGAAGAAAATATCGTCCTCGCATTCCACCGTAGTAACCACGCTGCGGTGTTCGTTAAGACAAATGGCTTCTTCCTTGTCCATCGTAATCGTGGACATACAGGACACCACATAGAAGGTCATATCTTCTGCTAACCACAGCTCCTTGCTCTGAATCGTGCGAACTTTTTCATCGCCGCTCATATCTTCTACATAGGACAGAAGACGCACGGCTCTGCTGTTCAGAAGTACCGTTCCCTGATAGTCGATACCCTCACCAGCAGAGGACAATACTCGGTACTCGCAAACCATCTCGGCATTTTTCTGGAACGACCTTGCCAGAAGCGTAGGAGAAATATCATCGAACTCCTCACTGAAATTTACGAGCATATCTACCATATAATCAGGATCGCAAAGGTCGTAGAGTTTTTCCAAAGCGCCCTGAATGTTTTTGGGTGTAAACATTTTTTTACCTTACCTTTCCATTGATTTTTCTCTTTTTTTCTGCCACTGTTCCAAAAGCTGAATGATTTTATCCTCCATCTGCTTGTTGGTATAGGACTTCGGGAAGTATTTTCGCAACGAATCCGTTTTGAAGGTTACTCTGTCCAGCTCTCCCTTCTTGATTTCATTCATAATCTCGCACATCGCATCCAGCGTACACTCGCCCTCCTGTGCGAGCTTTTTAATTCGCTGTGCTTGCGAAAGGGAAGGGGCTGCTTGAGCATAATCCATTGCTGAAAGAAAATCCTGCTGTTCTTCACTTGCCAGGTAGGAAAGCTCCACCGCAGGATTGAATTTGATCTGACCCGTATCTACCATATCCAGCAGTTCCGGAATCAGTTCGGTCAGACGGATATACCTTTGAACCTGCACACGGCTATCGCCACTTTGTTCAGCAACCTGATTCACCGCCCACGACTTCTGCCCAAGTTGGGCAGAAGTTAAATCTGTCCGTTCGCCCTGATGTTTAATCGCATCCAGCTTCATCTTGTAGGCAAATGCTCTTTCGCTCGGAAGAATGGTTTCTCTCTGCAAATTCGCATCGACCATCAGAATAATGGCTGCATCATCGTCCAGGTCACGAACAATCGCAGGCATGGTTTCCTTACCCGCAAGCTCCGATGCCCGGTGCCGCCTGTGACCAGAAACGATTTCATAACCACCGTCGGGGTCAGGACGAACAATCGCAGGAGTGAGAACTCCGAAATCTCGGACGCTCTCCGCCGTTTTCATCATTTCTTCATCATCAACCACACGGAAGGGGTGTCCCTCAAAGGGGTGTAGCTCAGAAAGCGGAATTTCCTGCACACGCTCCTGCTGGGCTTCAGCTCTGGATTGATCGGTGGAGAAAATATCATCGTACCCCTTCAAGCTGATGTTTGCGCCTTTTCTCTGCATTGTTTAACACCTCCTTCGTCAAGACTCGGTAGGCATCCGCCACTTTTCCTTTCGGATCGTGCTGAAAGATACTGTGTCCTTCGGCACTGATTTCTTCTGCACGAACAGAGCGGGGAATGTCGGTCTTGTAAACCTTCAGCTTTCCTCCATAGCTCTCCCGAATCAGATTGCTGATGTCTTTGGAATAGTTGGTGCGGTTGTCTACCATAGTCAGAAGAATCCCTTCAATCCTCAGTTTCGGGTTGATTTGCCTCTTGACCTTGTTGATGGTTCCAAGCAACTGTTCCAGACCCTTTGCAGGAAGGTATGCTGCCTGAACCGGTATCAGCACATTGTCGGCAGCTGCCAACGCATTGACGGTCAGCATCCCCAAAGACGGCATACAGTCCAGAAGAATGTAATCATAGTTCTGTTTGACCGTATCCAGGTATTGCCTGAGAATGGTTTCCCTGCTCATGGCATTGACCAGTGCTACCTCCATACCTGACAGTTCAATGTTGGATGGCACCAAATCAACGCCCTCCGGATGATGAAGAATCCCTTCATCGGGAGCAATGGGGTTTTCCATCATAATCTTTCCCATCAAATCGGAAAGTGTCGGAGACAGATCATCAGGGCAGGGATTGCCCAAACTGACCGTCAGGGAAGCCTGGGGATCGGTGTCTACCAGAAGCACCTTTTTTCCTTCAAGAGCCAAGCCAACGCCCAGATTCTCGGTGGTGGTGGTCTTTCCAGTGCCTCCTTTCTGATTGACCACCGCAATGATGGTTGCTTTTTTCGACATTTTTCGTCACTCTCCTTCCTCTCGCTTCATTTTCAATTTCTTAAATCCTCCTTCCAAATATCCGTGTGACATATCGTGCCGAACAAGAGCATCGTAGTAGGTGTCTATTGTCGTCGGCGCATTGTATATCGTAGTCAGCATATACTGACGGATATTTCTAATCTTTGTAGTGTTCTCTTTGAAGCAGTCCATAACATATCGAATGTGTTCGACATTCAGTTTCATAAACCGGCTGCGGACAATTTCTGCCGGACGTTCCTCTGCACCAATGCGAATCAATGGTCGCTTCGTGCAAACTGTTTCAACGATCAACTCCAGAATGTTATCCAGCATTTCGGAATCGTAAGGGTAATCCTTCTTCAACAAATCAATACTGAGCTGATCCGAGAAATAATCAAAGTATTCTTGATACCGGTCATTCTCGTCCATCATTCCACCATTTCCGGAAGGAAAGATAGAATCAGTATCACTAAATTCAGTATTTTTAATATCAGTATTATTACATTGTGATTTCGGAAGTTCTTGAGTTGTGATTTCCATTGTTCCAGAATTGTGATTTTCACAATTCAAGAGTTGTGAATCCACAGCAGAGATAAAGTTCTTCACATAGATCAGGTTGGGCTTTCCCAAACCCTGGCGCTTACGTTCAATCAATCCTGCTTTCTTCTCAAGTTCACTGAGCAGCTTGATAGCCTTTTGTTCAGCACAGTTCAGAGCCATCTTCGCTTCGTCGATTGTAAAAATGATATACACTCGACCGTTTTTATCTATCCAACCATTCTTGGCAGACAGGCTCATGCGGTCAAGCAAAATGCCATACAGCATCTTGGCATCGGCAGAAATATTCCAGAACCTCTCGTTCGTGAACAACACCTTCGGAACTCGATAGAATGTGAATAGATCGGATTGCTGACCGTAAAAATAATCAAAACTCACACGGCTTCACCACCTTCTTTCTGCGGAAAACTTTCTGTTGTCAGCGGAATGCTGCGGAAAGTCGTATCCGTCTTTTCGTAAGGACATCGGGTAAAATAGCAGAAGCGGTATTCCTGTTCATACACATCCATATCAACGAAGCCCCACTTCACGCATAACCTTCTTCGTACACCAGCCAATGCACGGGTGATCTCGCCCATAGGGACAGCCATCACATTCCGACTTGGGTTTCGGTGGCAAAGAGATTAAGTAGTAGCAATTATTTCTACCCAGACGGCAACCCTTTCTGCCATTCGTCCAGAAGTAGCAGTAATGACAGTCGCTCGGCTTGTCTGCGGTATAAACAGGCTTGCTCAAATGAAACACCTCCAATCTCTTGTATTTGCCCATGGTTTTGGGCATAAAAAAAGAGCGCCTATCCATTCCCGATGCGGGGCAAATAGACGCTCTATGTATATAACGATATTCAATTTTATCTGCTATAACTGCATGGTACTCAAAACATCCGCCTTTTTTGATTAGCTGGATTTTTGGCACGATTTTGGGGCTGATTAGCAGGAAGGGCATTTTCATTAGCAAGAACAGCCCGTTTTCTGCTAAAAATTAGCTGGCGATTTTGTCTTATAACAACCGTTCGATTCTGGAGGGGTTGTCAAAAATCAAATTTTGGAGTAGAATTTTATCTCATACAGTGAAAGAGCTTTTTCGTGCCTTTTCATATAAGAAAAGCCGAAAACCCTTGAAAACAAAGGCTTTCGGCGTTGTTCACTGGCGTCCATAAGAGGATTTGAACCTCCGACCCCACGCTTAGGAGTTCTCTGCGAACCGTGGTAGCTAGAAGTTCGATTATCCTCTTGGGAGCGTTTAATGCCGTAAATTAAAGCATAAGTGCTTGTTATGTTTAATTGTTGATACTCTCTGGTGTACCCTCATACACCGTAGAGTGTTAGCAGGTTGTTAGCAACAAAGGCTAATTTAAAGCTTTAATTTATCAGAAAACATTACAAACAAACTATAAATCATTTATCACTAGAAATCAAGATACTCGTATGTTATAGACGTTCAGAAATGAGCGTCTATTTTTATACCAAAAATGAAAGGAGTATTAAAATTTATGAAAAAGACATTGAAACGATTGTGTACGGGCTTCTTAGCTCTTGCAACTATCGTTACTGCTTTACCGACTACACCCGTTCATGCAGAAAGTAAGCAATACTGGACAGAAAGTGCAGAGCGTGTCGGTATCATTGAAAAAGTAATGAATGACGGTTCTATCGGCTCGACATTCAATGAGGGCATGATGAAAGTTGAGGGCAAAACAGCCTATTGTATCGACATTAACACAGATTTTAGGAATGGCTACAAGACCAGAGCTGACGCAAGCTCACGCATGAATGCCAACCAGATTTCAGATGTGGCGTTATCCTTAGAGTATGTCAAACAGTATGGCGAAGCTCACAAGGAACTGAACTACAAGCAAGTCTATCTGTTGGAACAATGTGTAGTCTGGCAGAGATTGAGCGTACATCTTGGCTGGCAATGCGATAACGTGCGAGCTTCTTATGATGAAATTCCAAAGGCAACGCAGGACGAAGTTTTCTCTGGTGCAAGAACCTTTGTCAAAGAAAATAAAGGACGCTATGAATGTGGCGGTTATATCTACTCTGGCGAGGGGCAGGAATTGGGGCAATTCTGGGCGAAGCTGAATGTTGGAAATGCGAAACTTAAAAAGACTTCCAGTAATGCCAGCATTACAGACGGTAACGGGAATTACTCAATCGCTGGTGCGACCTATGGTGTCTTTACTGATAAGGACTGCACGAAACAGCTTGCCACCCTTACGACTGATGAAAACGGAAATACAGATGTTGCAGAGGTAAAAGCAGGCACAGTCTATATCAAGGAATTATCCGCACCAGCAGGATATAAAGTAGATAAAACTGTATATTCCTTAAAGATTGAAGCTGGAAAGACAGCGACTTTGAACGTATCTGATACGCCAAAAGTAACGGACACTTTGATTGAGCTTTTCAAGATAGATATGGAAACAAAGAAAGACAATCCGCAAGGGAACGCTTCTTTAGCAGGTGCGGAATTTACATGGAAGTATTATGCTGGCTTCTATAACAAAGACAATCTCCCTGCCGAAGCTACTCGAACATGGGTTACAAAGACAATCGCTGAAACAGACAGCTACGGGACAACTCATTACATCACAAAATTAGCGGACGCATACAAGGTGTCTGGCGACAGCTTCTATATGCAAGACGGAAAAGCCGTTCTTCCACTTGGGACACTAACCATAGAAGAAACAAAAGCTCCAAACGGCTACTTGTTAGAGGGTGCATATATGCAGGCTGGCGATAAGTCCGAACAGATAAAGGGCTTATATGTAACACAGATTACCGAGGACGACGACCTTGCCGTATTATCTGGAAGTAACCAGTTTTCCGTATCAGACAAGGTTATCCGTGGCGGTGTGAAAATTCAGAAGCGAGATTTAGAAACGGGCGATATGAAGCCACAAGGAAGTGCAACCTTGAAAGATACTGCTTTTGACATCATTTCCTTAAATGATAATTCTGTTTTGGTTGAGGGCAAGCTATACAAGAAAAATGAAGTGGTAAAGACAATTCGTACCGATATTGAGGGTGTCGCTTCTACTTCTGCTGACCTCTTACCTTATGGAAAATTCCGTATTGTTGAGAGTGAAGCTCCCGACGGTTACTTAACTGACGGTGCAAAGCCGATTGATTTTACAATCACAGAAAATGGAAAAATCGTGGACTTAACCGACAAAGCCCATTCTATCTATAATCAGATTAAGCGTGGAGATATTGAGGGTGTAAAAATCGGTGCAGGCACACACAAGCGTCTTGCTGATGTTCCCTTTAGGATCACAAGCAAGACGACAGGAGAAAGTCATATCGTGGTAACTGACAATAACGGGCAGTTCTCCACTTCTGCTGACTGGGCTTCTCATAAGCACAATACCAACGCAGGCAAGACCAGCGAGGACGGTGTGTGGTTTGGAACTTCTGAACCAGACGACAGCAAAGGTGCGTTACCTTACGATACTTACGTCATTGAGGAATTACGCTCTGAAAGCAACAAAGGCTTTGAACTTATCCCACCTTTTGAAATCGTGGTATCAAGAAATAATCTTTTGATTGATTTAGGAACGCTGACTGATGAATACGAAAAAGAAATCTCTATCCATACCACAGCGACCAGCAAGGACGGCGAAAAGACTATCCTTGCAGGAAAAGAGATTACGATTGTTGATACTGTCAAATTAGACGGACTTACAAAAGGCACAAAATATCAGCTCAAAGGCTGGCAGATGTTAAAAGAGGAAAACGCCGAGCTTATCATTGACGGGAAACGTGCAGAAAATGATTATACCTTTGTCGCTGATGAGGAAGAAATGAAAGTGGAAATTGCCTATACATTCAATGCGTCTGCTTTAGGTGGCAAGAACCTTGTTACCTTTGAAGAATTGTATGATTTGAGCAATCCAGACGAACCCGTGAAAGTTGCGGAACACAAAGACATTGAGGACGACGGGCAGACCGTTTTAATCACAGAGCGTATCATCAAAATTCATACGACTGCTACGAATAAGGACGGCAACAAAGAGCTTGAAGCTGGAAAAAACGTTACAATCATTGATACCGTAACCTTAGAGGGCTTAGAAGTTGGTACACAGTACAAACTTGTGGGCTGGCAGATGTTGAAAGAAGAAAATGCAGAACTTCTTATCAATGGAAAATGTGTGGAAAATGATTATACGTTTACTGCTGACAGCGAAACTATGAAAGTGGAAGTTGCTTTTACGTTTGACGCTACTTCTCTTGACGGTAAACAGCTTGTAACTTTTGAAGAATTGTACGATTTAAGCAATCCAGACGAGCCGAAGAAAGTTACCGAGCATAAGGATATTGAGGATAAGGGACAGACGATTAC
>SKEQ01000558.1_pt1 | contig 26336 bp, 26 predicted proteins | sample 4826751 | NCBI WGS metagenome assembly SKEQ01 (sample SAMN11008805, study PRJNA524170) | human gut metagenome | biome: Human fecal sample; material: Feces; isolation source: fecal sample from pouch patient p44 | host: Homo sapiens | place: Israel: Tel-Aviv | collected 2013-07-11 | reverse complement strand
CCATGGAGAACACTTTATCAGCCGGGAAATAATGCGGGCAACGGTGTTTAATTATATCGAATGTGATTACAATCGGTGGCGGCGGCACAGTTGGTGTGGCGGCCTCAGTCCGGAACAATTTGAAAACAAGAACCTCGCTTAGGCCTGTGTCCATATTACGTGGGTAGGATCACGTTTCTTTAATATGCATCCTTAATGATTTTGAATCAAGTATGACTTTTTCTATTAAGTCATCAGTAATTCTACAAACTTAATAGGTTTGCAAGATAGGGTATTAATCATTTTTTCTTTAGAGTTATGAAGTTATCAATTGGATAGTTATCATCATATATATCTTTTATGAAAGATGAAATCTTATTGTGAAGTGAAATTGCTTTTGACTGTATAACGAAAAGCTCACTACTAGTTTGATCCCTCACACATTCATCGGCCTGTATAAGTGCAGGAACCTCAGAACTTGCAATATAGAAATCGATACTCAGTCCGTTATATTCATCAATATTTAATTTAAGTTCAGCAATAATGTTTTTTGTGTATTCGCTTAAAGCATAATTAGTTCTATCAATAGATTTTAAGGAATTAATAACGGAGTAAGAAGTGAAGAATAAATCGGAAACAAGAGCATCTGTTTCCTTCATAAACTCATCATGTGAATCTTGGGGTATGGTCTCGTTTTTTAAATGATTGCGATATTTTTTGGAGAATGTCACTAATTGATGTTTTAAAATTAAGGTTGAAGTACGTACTTTATTAAGATCTTGATAAATTGCTTTCTCAATAACACCATATACTACATCATAATGTTTTTGCGACAACCATTCAGGTGCTTTTAGGTATGCTTGGTAGGCTACCCATAGTGTACCTAATGTACCTACAGCACTACATAATGTTCCAATTAAAGTTACCCACTCCCATCCTTTCGAACCAGAAAATAATATTTTTACACCAACTAATATAGCAATTAGCAGCAGTAATAGTACGGTACTTAGTAGTATTAAATTATATTTTTTAATATTAAGCATGTTAATCTCATTTCTTAAATAAAAGACATAGATGTATATATGTAGCATTGATGGATATATATTCCACTAATCATGATTAGTGCCTCTCTGATTAATAATGTGATACATGTCCATGTAATTAATAACGGAAACTCCATGTTTTTCTACTCAAAGCTAACTTCTTATGGACAAGTAGAAATACAAATATCTCATGGAGATATGGAACCAGAGGTTCTCTTATCCCTTTACTGTGCTCAATGTTGTCAATATCATCTTTAAATTTAGAAATTAGATAATAATAAGGCTGCAACATATCAATGATTTCAAACACAATATAAGGTGAAACGTTTATTATTTTCCAGGAAAGTATATACTCATCAATTTGGCTTAAAATCGCACCATCAAGACCTCTATTCCATGTGTAACCGTATGCTTTGTATTTGTCGGCCCATAAATTTAATTCTCTTTCTAGTTTTTGTTTTCTAGAATCAGTAATGTGTTTACGGAAGCAAGAATTAATTATTTCGTTCCACTGTGCTAACGGATCTTTGACTTCTTTTTTGCCTTTTACAATTTTATCAAGATTATAATATCTTGAAGCATCAGCGAATTCAGAAAGCATTTCTAATATGAGGTTTTGCTGCCAGTTTAATTCCCACTCCAAATTGGGTAAATGGCTGGCACCATAGCTTGAACAGTTTTTATGAAGCTCCGCAATATTATGGCTGAATTTTTTAAGTGTACGGAAGTCTGGCTTCTCAAGATTATTTTCGATCATATGATTGAGTATGAAGATAATCTTAAAAAACCTTTCTATGCCAATTGATAATTGAAAGAAGCTGCTATAGAAGCTACCTTTATCATGTGCTCTACATTTCCGCACAGCAGTAAGCCCACCACCTATTGAGGTACTGGACAAATAAGACTCTACCATGAATTGATTAAATGACTCCCCAAGCATAAGCTTTCCTTTTTATTTACATCAATTAACTATAAATTTAGCTGAACGAATAATCAGTATCAATATTTGTTTCACATAGCTCGTACTGAAATATGGCAGCTAGCTCTCTTTTAACACTTTCAAGATTTTCTGTAGCTGCAATTACGTCCTCATGCTTGGGGCAATTAATATGTTTGCATATGGTCAATAGATATATATATTGATTGTCTAAATATGACTGCCTTAACTCTAATATATCTTTAAATAAATTTTCAAGCCGTTCGCTTAACTTAATATCAAACCTGGCCAGCATTGACCTTGTCGTATATAGGTTAGCAAGTTCAGATAAATCACTTGTGGCCTTTTTATTAATTTCAGCAGCAACTTTAGATTTTATTTCATCTGTCAGTTCTTTATTATCCTGAACATATTTCCTGATGGAAGCACGAACTATACCATCATTATATAAACGTGAATTTATTTCCCATAACTGCATCTCAAATTTCATAGCCAACTGATGTGAGGTAGAAAGGGATTTTAATTTTTTATTCTGAACGAACCAATTATTTGCTACAAAAGCAGCACAAAGAGCTGTAGACGCAATCACGATATTGCATAACGCACTTGTTAAATCAGCTGCGTTCCCCCATTCAAACCCCCTGCTACCAGCGAATAGAACCTTAACGAGTACTAAGACTGCTAAAAACAGAAGTACTGCAACAATGCCGACAAGAGTAGAGTTTATAGTTTTTATATTCATAATTTATCAGCTATGTTAACTTCACTATAGAGCAAGCCTTTCAATTTCATCAAAGCCTCCCAAATTTCAGTTGGCTTACCGCTACAATTTTTAAGTAATATTTCATCGTTTTCTTGTTTACTCAATGATGAATCATAAAACCGTGCTCCCAATTCTTCAAAATCATTTATAGCATTAGTAACCGCCCAAATCGCATCGTGAATTTGTGGTGTCATGTATAATGTATAATCGAGAAGGAAGTCACTTGCTTTACTTTTAATTAAATCCTGTTTATAAAGCATAATTTGATCTAAAAGATCACCATCATCATAAAAATTAAAATTTTCTGGAAGATTCAAAGAATTAATAAACTGAATGAAAGGTTTAATAGTTTGCTTTTTTTCTTTTAATTCATCTTCGAGTATTTTGAATAAAAGTTGTTTTTTTAGTTTTTCGTTCTCATATTTTTTAGTGATTAATTGGCTTGCCAATGTTACACCCGCAGCTATTAATGCACCGCCTAAAGTACCACCGACTGCAATGAGTTGTGTAATGGTTTCAGCTTCCATTTTTTTAGAAATCCAATATATCAAAGTGAAAAATGAACTTTACCATAATAACCATTCTGGCGTAAACTATTAGCGACACGCCCCACTCATAAAGGGTAGGTTTGTTTAGTTGGTGTGTGTGGGGCGTGTCGCTGAACAGTTGGACTATGTTCTTATGTCTATATTTCTCAACCTTTAGTTGAAAATCATTTAGGATAACTAACACAAGTATGACCAGAAATTACCATCATAAATTGATTATTCTTTAAACCTACAAAGGGAAATGAAGCATAATCAATATTAGCCGTTGTCATATTAAAATGAAGAGATTGATCATATTGAGTCATTTCAGTTGCATGAATAGGAAATGTTCCTTGCTCCTTCAGTGTAACCAAAAAAGATATTGGGAAAAAATGTAAGCAAGAACATATACTATGATGTCCATTATTGTAGAATGTAACTGACTGAGCAGTAATTTGTTTTCTGAATGGATAAAACCAATAGTAAATATTATGAGTTGCCCCAATGTCTGGATTCCTGCCTAATACAAAATTTCTCAATGGAGTATAAAAAGGACTATCAACAATAGGCTTCATACAATCTTTTACTGAAGTTGCAGCCAGAAGGTGTCCAATCATTGCTCTTAGAAATTTATCCGCATCAAATTTTAATGAAATATAATTTTTGTAAAAGAACTTACCACTAAAATAATCATTTAACTTTTCGATGAATTCAGTTGTAACACGGCCTATTTCTGCATCCATTGATCCTAAAATATTCGAGTTACAATTGTGACAAATGGTACGAAAAGTTGTCCCGCTTTTTGCTTTAATTGGTGGTACTCGAGTATTAGAGAAATACTCAGAAATCGTTTTTTGTAACATAGGTGAAGGTTTAGATGCACATTGCGGGGGAACATGGTCTTTTTTTAATTTTCCAAAATTACCACATATTACACAATATCCATTAGCTATTTTTACATGGTCAATTCTTTCAGAGACAAATTTCATTCTGCAATCTCAAAAGTTAACATCACCAAAATATAGAGCATTCAAACACAATGTTCAATATGATTTTACTCTAACCAGTGTGCTATTTTTTATGCAAACTTATACATGGACGAATACTCAAACTGCGATAATAAACTGAAAATATCGATATAAGAATTGATTTTATGAGTAATCATCATTATAGCCTATACCATGTAGCATTAACACTTTACCACCAAATAGAACATACATATACTATTGATTATCGACCTAGGGTAAGTTTATCAATTATGGTACGATAGAATCTAAATAATCTATAGTAGCAAGAGGCTTAGGGGGAGATAATGGAGTGGAAGAAAGAGCTTAGAGCAAAGTTTGAAAGAGACGAACTTAGAAGATTAATTTCTAATGTAAACTGGATTATATTCAAACCTAAAATAAAAAAGCAATTAGAAATACTATCAACCCAATTATCAGGAGAGCATGTAAGATTTAATATAATTGATATGCAAGATGAACCAGATGGTTATGGTTTTGATTGCCTGACATTTCAGATCGCTGATCGTATGACTGGAAATATGCGGCAGGAAAAAACTACCGAAAGCATAAAGTTTAATCATCATTGGCAAAAAGGAGCCGCACTTTCAATTACATATAGTGCGACGGGGGCTGTGCATATAATTCTTTTTCCGTCTACTTCAGATGATTCATTAGCAACACATGATTCCTTGATTGTCCATCATTCATATAACGTTAAACACATAACACCAAAAAAAATAGAGAAAGCAGTAAAGAATTTACTTCATTATCACCGTGTTACAGGTGTTTTACACAAGGCCGCATTAAAAGATTTAATTTTAATCCGCTTACTGAAAATTAAGATGTTTTTTATTCAGTATAACGACAAAGAGAACAAGTTTAGAAGAGTTACAGCATTATATATACCTACATTAAGTCTTATAGTTTCGTTGGCTGCCGCAGTAGCATCTATTCTGGCATTAGTATCTGTTAAATCATGATGATTATAAGCCAGCAACTAACTGGCTTATAAATTAGAAATTGGAAACTATCTCTTCTCACAAAACTGCTATCTTTAGCGATAAGGGAATGTAATCTCCTGATACTGATGGTAGAGGAGCGGGTCATACAATCTTAGCAATCTCATTTAGCTGTACGACGGTGGAATGTTTCAACTGTACTCAATTCTTACAAGTAAAAATATCGAGAATTATTTTTTGGATTCAAGCAAAGACAATGAGCTGTACCCCCTTATAATTAGTAATATAAGGGGGCAAGATTATTTTATGGGTAAAATTTTCTTTATTTCATTTTCGGCGGCAAAATGATTGTTTAACTGCTCATAATATTTTGACATCATAACTGAATTTTTTAGATGCTGAATCTTATCTTTTTTCCATTGTGCGAGATAATAGGAACCTGAAAGTTGTTCTACAGCAGAGTAAAAATATTCTTTAAGGGTAGAGCACCAAAAATAGTTAAAGCTAACAATATCTTTTTCAAGTTGATACGACTCAAAGACATAACCTGCATTGGCATTCCAATATTTCATTATGCGAATAAGAGGCTTAATTAAATTGTTATTATTTTTATTGCAATTAGTTAAATCAGTATTGAACGCATTGGGATCGGTATTCATCCAACGGTTCAAAAAATCCTGGTTGGAAGGGATTTGATAACCAAATAAAATATTATGAGATGCAGGGACAAGCTCGAAAGTAATATGATTAAGGTTCAATTGAATAGTAGGGTGGCTTTGCTTTATTTCAGATGTACGATAGTAATAATTTACAAAATCCCTTAGCTTGTTTAGGTAGGTCTGAGGCTGATATATTACATTTTTGAATACAACCATATAATCAACATCAGAAGAAGGATCATAGCTACGAGGAAGCATTGTATTACGTGAATATGAGCCAAATACAAAATGACTAACAAGTTCACCAGCAAAATAACCATTCAGTCTGTTTTTTATGGTTGCAATTGAATTCGTTATTGTAATATCTCTTTGATAAGCATTGCTTTTAATAGACTCAAGATAGGTACTGACTGTCATGTTTATTCCTTGTCAATATTATACTTAGTAAAGCCTTGGTTAACATCTCTTTGAGTTTTCTCATAAGCCCACCGAGGAATATTTGGCGAACTTGAATTAAGTTGATTGCGTCGATCAGAGTAACTCGTAAGTTTTTCAATCAAAGTTTTATCAGTAAAATCAAAATTAGAAGTCAATATTTCCCTAAATATTCTAACTTCATTCTTTAATTTATTATATTCATTTGCTGCTGATTTATGAAGTGCAGCACGCTTACTTGGGTTAAGAGACGTATTTAATGCAGTTAGAATTGTAGCAGTTATGGAAATAGCTACAACAGCATTGGCTGTACTCTTGATTGCGGCAATACCACTCAAAGCGGTTAAGATTGCTAATGGTACACCGAACCACAGATTCAGCTTATCCCATCTATCAGAAACATTATAATGAGATTTAGAAGAGTACAGAGCGTCCTCTTCTATACGATGACACTCAGAAATGACTGTTTGGATGAGCTTCTGATTCATAAACACTCCAACAAATCCGATTCCCTAACAGTATAACATGGTAGGGTTAATAAATACTATAGGTACTTCCCTCTGAATATACACAATCGGGAAGTTTCGCCGCGAACTATTTTTTTTGCATATTAAATATTTTAAATAACACAAACAAAACCTGGATAAACAAATTGAACGATAGATATACAACAAACGAAATTGCAGAACGTATGGGAGTTAATGACAGTACTGTAAGCCGTGAATGGGCAAAACGAGGAATGCCACACCCAAAGAAAGCAAGTAAAAAAGAAATAGATCAATGGATACTAATTAATATTATCCAACCATTGCGAAATACTGATGTAAAAGAACAGATTGAAAAAGAGAAATTACGCAAGATATCACTTGAAGCAGATTTAGTTGAGATTGAATTAAATATCAGTACTGAAAAGGTATTGAGTACTGATTATGTAACTCAAACACTAACTGGTTATTTTGCAGCACTACGCGGAGTACTAAGAAGTATTCCGGCATCTATCTATGTAGAACTATTTGAAAGTGAAGATGCGGATACATTGCGGATAAAACTAGAAGAAAGGATTGATGAGAAACTAAGGGGATTAGGATCATATGAGTACGAAGAACAGCCAGAAGAAGATGATGAAGATTCTGAACCAGAGTCTGAAATCAATATTACCCCCACCGAAGATTAAACCATCTGAATGGTGTGAACAATATACTGTATTTCCAGATGGACCACTGGCACAACAAAAAACTAAATTATTTTCATTTCAAGTAGAACCCCTAAACGCCACAGTAGATCCATCAGTACAGAAGATCTGTTTAATGAGTAGTGCACAATTACTCAAGACAACAATACTACAAAATGCAATGCTTTACAGGATGGCAAATAAACCCTCCCATATGATATTTGCGGGTAGTAGTGGTAGTACTGTGAAAAAGTTCCGTACTGGTAAATGGATGGATACTATTAATGCGTGTCCAAACCTTCAAGCATTAATCACTGACAAATCAGATAAGAATGCAGTAAACGATCTACACACTCAACAGAACGTTGATGTCACGAACGGTGCAATAGTGATCCACACCCAACGCCTGAAATCAGATCCAGGGGGTAATCTGCTCTCCTGATTCAGGAGAGCTTATGGTCACTTTTGAGACAGTTATGGAAATTAAAATCCTGCACAAGCAGGGAATGAGAGCCGGGCGATTGCCAGAGAACTGGGGATCTCCCGCAATACCGTTAAACGTTATTTGCAGGCAAAATCTGAGCCGCCAAAATATACGCCGCGACCTGCTGTTGCTTCACTCCTGGATGAATACCGGGATTATATTCGTCAACGCATCGCCGATGCTCATCCTTACAAAATCCCGGCAACGGTAATCGCCCGCGAGATCAGAGACCAGGGATATCGTGGCGGAATGACCATTCTCAGGGCATTCATTCGTTCTCTCTCGGTTCCTCAGGAGCAGGAGCCTGCCGTTCGGTTCGAAACTGAACCCGGACGACAGATGCAGGTTGACTGGGGCACTATGCGTAATGGTCGCTCACCGCTTCACGTGTTCGTTGCTGTTCTCGGATACAGCCGAATGCTGTACATCGAATTCACTGACAATATGCGTTATGACACGCTGGAGACCTGCCATCGTAATGCGTTCCGCTTCTTTGGTGGTGTGCCGCGCGAAGTGTTGTATGACAATATGAAAACTGTGGTTCTGCAACGTGACGCATATCAGACCGGTCAGCACCGGTTCCATCCTTCGCTGTGGCAGTTCGGCAAGGAGATGGGCTTCTCTCCCCGACTGTGTCGCCCCTTCAGGGCACAGACTAAAGGTAAGGTGGAACGGATGGTGCAGTACACCCGTAACAGTTTTTACATCCCACTAATGACTCGCCTGCGCCCGATGGGGATCACTGTCGATGTTGAAACAGCCAACCGCCACGGTCTGCGCTGGCTGCACGATGTCGCTAACCAACGAAAGCATGAAACAATCCAGGCACGTCCCTGCGATCGCTGGCTCGAAGAGCAGCAGTCCATGCTGGCACTGCCTCCGGAGAAAAAAGAGTATGACGTGCATCCTGGTGAAAATCTGGTGAACTTCGACAAACACCCCCTGCATCATCCACTCTCCATCTACGACTCATTCTGCAGAGGAGTGGCGTGATGATGGAACTGCAACATCAACGACTGATGGCGCTCGTCGGGCAGTTGCAACTGGAAAGCCTTATAAGCGCAGCGCCTGCGCTGTCACAACAGGCAGTAGACCAGGAATGGAGTTATATGGACTTCCTGGAGCATCTGCTTCATGAAGAAAAACTGGCACGTCATCAACGTAAACAGGCGATGTATACCCGAATGGCAGCCTTCCCGGCGGTGAAAACGTTCGAAGAGTATGACTTCACATTCGCCACCGGAGCACCGCAGAAGCAACTCCAGTCGTTACGCTCACTCAGCTTCATAGAACGTAATGAAAATATCGTATTACTGGGGCCATCAGGTGTGGGGAAAACCCATCTGGCAATAGCGATGGGCTATGAAGCAGTCCGTGCAGGTATCAAAGTTCGCTTCACAACAGCAGCAGATCTGTTACTTCAGTTATCTACGGCACAACGTCAGGGCCGTTATAAAACGACGCTTCAGCGTGGAGTAATGGCCCCCCGCCTGCTCATCATTGATGAAATAGGCTATCTGCCGTTCAGTCAGGAAGAAGCAAAACTGTTCTTCCAGGTCATCGCTAAACGTTACGAAAAGAGCGCAATGATCCTGACATCCAATCTGCCGTTCGGGCAGTGGGATCAAACGTTCGCCGGTGATGCAGCACTGACCTCAGCGATGCTGGACCGTATCTTACACCACTCACATGTCGTTCAAATCAAAGGAGAAAGCTATCGACTCAGACAGAAACGAAAGGCCGGGGTTATAGCAGAAGCTAATCCTGAGTAAAACGGTGGATCAATATTGGGCCGTTGGTGGAGATATAAGTGGATCACTTTTCATCCGTCGTTGACATTTGTGGCCAGTCTTTCTGGCTGGCGGTTCAGGGGATGTTTTCTGGTTATCGTGTACCACAAAGCAGGGATATTGCCCCGATAGTCACATTTCAGATTGATCGCGGTCTGAAGATGTGGCACTGAGGTAACGTGCTGGTGTCACTGGTATTGCTGAAGTTATGGTTTTTCGGGGTCAGGTGAGCCTGTTGTGTGTATGCTTTTTGTTCAGGTCAGAGGGGGACTGTGTGGACAGCGGCTTTTGTCTCCGGGCATTCACGCCTGAACGATGAATGCGATTTTCAGCAATATTTGTCTTTGTGACACTCTCTGGTTGAGAAGCTAATGCGCGCCCCTGTTTCCACAGAGAATGAGGCTTGCCATCAGCCGAAACATCAGTATTCCACGCCATACAGACGGCGCCTGACCATGTGCTGATGCAGGTAAAATGTTTCACTACAACTGTTCGGGTTGCTATGCAACGAAACAGCGATTCTCACGATCTTTAACTGCAACGTTTTTCCGCCTGAAAGCTGACTGCCTCCTGCTGAGGTGGGAGGCTATGATTCAGTGCGTTTATAGTCTCCGGGGTATGCATGTACCGGAGCATACCATTTCTGGTGGATAACAAGCCGGCACATTCAGACTGCAGTGAAGATGGAGGCACCTGGTTGTGAAGAACGTTTCTGCCCGTGGCTGCTTCGCATCATCAATGGTATTCATACCCGCTCAGAAATGACCGGGTGCTGAAGCCCTCCGTTATCGCGCAGTATAATGACGTATATGATCTGTGGACGAGTGAGCGGCGTGCCTGATGTACGCCGCTATTACTGTATTTTACCACAGGGCTGGTTTTCTGCTGCCAGCCCTGTGGTTCTCAGACATCAACTGTGAGCGGCATCAACCGATGTACGGTATGCCATAAGCACGTACTGATCCATCAGATTTGTCAGTGGTTCACTCTGACCCTGACGTGCAATGATCCATTGCTCCAGATCTTTTTCTGATTTGTGTTTCAGGTTTTTCGTCCAGTCGTCAAGGCTGTTTCCGGTCATTAAGTCAAGCCAGCAGAGCCAGACCAGTTTGAGACGTAACTCCGTGCCGCCAAACTGACGGAAGAGGCTGATCAGTTTGTTTGCCAGAGAATGTTGCTTCAGGCGCTCACATTCAGACAGCAGGATCCCTTCCAGCATCGGATGATGAACCAGCAGGTGTTCGCTGGTGCATAAATTCACCACCAGATCATCATCCAGGGACGGGGAGCTCCGTTTGTCCGGACCATAAATCAGCCGGTGCAGACTCTGGGGAACGATGGCAATCTCCGGTTTTTCGCCATTGAATGACACCCACCCGGGCGTCAGATTATGGAAATAGTAGATATTCGGATGACACACGCCCCATGATACGGCGTGCCGGGTGAAGCCGGTCAGCCATTTCTGGTAGTTTTCATGGAGCAGCTCGTAACGGGTCTGATACTGTTGTTTCATTTTCATATTCCTCACGGGGGATAACAGGCAGCAGAGCGCCGCCGGCAGGCCGGAGATTGCGTCTGCTGTGGGCGAAGGGTTAGTGGTTAAAAATTACGGACGGGACTGTGCAATACGCGCCTGCAGCCAGGCTTCCACTTCACTTTTCAGCCAGCGGGAGCTGCGCCCCATTTTGATGGGCGCAGGAAAGCCCCCATCTTTGATGAGTTTGTCAAACCACTTATCGGTTAGGCCGGTCAGTTGAGTGATAAACGCCATGTCGACCATCTGGTCATCCATCAGCGAAACTGGGGTAGCCATGAGAATGTTCCTCCGGATGTTGTTAAACCAGCCGGTGTGGTCATGAAAACAGCGCGCCACCTTCACCGGCATAACAACCGGGGAGAAACGTAAAAAATAATCGGGAATGCGGCTGTCCGGAGATAAACGGGGGGATTGCGATGGCAGAGCCGTAGCGGAATCCCGGAGGGGGGTGTTGCGAAAAGATGCTTCCGCACGCACGCGCGATAAAGAGGGGATAGTTTTCGTGAGGACAGGGAGAGAAGCAGGCGTTCTGATAATTGCAGAGTTGTTTTCGGAGGTGGTTACAGTGAGTCAGCCCGTTCCTGGCGAGCAGGAGACTGATATCACCGATGGGATAAGGTTGTCTGATTGGTATTATAAATATAAGAAGTCATCAGAGAGTAACGTAAAGGATTTGCCAGAATAACCTAAGAGAGTAAATCTCTCCGGTAACAGAGCGCTGTGAAGCATTCTGTATCAGAGTGCAGATACATGAACGCTGATGCGTAAAATCAGCAGTGACACGCCAGCTCCCCCTATGCCCATTCCTGTATAAGACATGAACTGAGTGTATTAATGCTTCTGCCCTGAGACTGAGCCGGTGAGTGAGGGGCTGAGAAATCCCTCTTGACACAGCTCTAACCAGAAATACTTCCCCGGTTGTTGCGGTGCGTCCGGATCCCCGATAACGGAACACTAAGGCTGTATTGCGGGACACCGGGTAAGTAGCAGCCCGTAAGGCGTTCTGTCAACGCCAGAAAAAATGATTTCCCACACGCGTTATAGACTCACTCCTGTGGACCTGGAAGCCCGTAACTCTGCGGTTGCCCACTGACTGACGGAACTGACCGCAAATTTTACGAGTGCGTGCTGGGCTTCAGTCTGGTCACCTGAGCGTTCGGTAACGGAGGCGCGGGCGGTAATAGGCTGATTTTCAGGTATTACCGGCTTACAGCGTGTGGTTGATATTGAGGGGCTGTGAGTTTCGCGTATTTGTCAGAAACCCAGACGAGTTTTCCTGTATGGGACGAAATAAGGCAGCGGCAATACCTGGAAAAATTTAATATGGTATGAAGGAGAACCTGTCGGTTACGCTTAATATACCCGGTACACTGTCAGCTCAGGGGATACATGAACCGTTATCTCACCAGCTACACAGTATATACACACTGACGCTGACAGTAGTCAGCAGGACCACAATAATCAGTGCCAGCAGTATGGTAACGATACGGTCTGTATTCCGGTAATAGCCGAAGGGGTCGACAGAACCACAATACGGGCAACACACTGTATTATGAGTAATCGCGTTTCCACAGTCCCTGCACTTCTTTTTGCGTATCACCATCACTCCCTCCTCACAGCCTTACCCGTAACCGGTTTTTTACATTAAAAAAACAACGCTGAAAATTCAACCGTCAGTCCGGAGACGACCGTTCGGGTTATCACAGAGTGCCTGAGACAGTGTCCTGCCGGAGGTCACTTCAGGGACTCTGCGCATTTTTTACGACGTGGCTATTCCGTATGAACCATACGGAGATTTAACCATGACCTACAAATACAACCCCTTCTGGCAGCAACGTATTCGTGAGACGGTGCGGCACGCACTGAATGTTCATCCCCGCCTGACGGCATTGCGGGTTGACCTGCGTTTCCCGGATGTACCGGCAGCAACGGACGCAGCTGTGATATCCCGCTTCATCAATGCCCTGAAAGCCCGAATCGACGCTTACCAGAAACGTAAGCATCGGGAAGGTAAACGCGTGCATCCCACAACCCTGCATTACGTCTGGGCCCGGGAGTTTGGGGAGTGCAAAGGTAAAAAACACTATCACCTGATGCTGCTGGTTAACCGGGATACCTGGTGTCGTGCCGGTGATTACCGTGCTCCGGGATCACTGGCCGGGATGATTAAACAGGCGTGGTGCAGTGCCCTGGGAGTGGATGTCGGGTGCCATGCCACGCTGGTGCATTTTCCGGCCTGGCCGGCGGTGTGGCTGGAACGCGATGATGACACTGGCTTTCAGCAAGTGCTGGAACGTGCTGACTATCTGGCGAAGGAACATACCAAAGCTCACTGCACCGGTGAGCGCAATTTTGGCTGTAGCCGGAGTTGAGCACGACTGGCGCGCCAATATCCGGCAAACCAAAAGTATGGGTTGTTGTCTGGCGGCAACGATGTATCCACTCGCCCACTGACTGTTTTTTACGTCAGTGTTCCATTGTGTGACAACCACAGTGCTGTAACAGCAACCAGCCTGCTTTACCCAAACTCCAGTCCAGATTTTAACTGAACCGCCATTCACACCCTGACCACGCTGCCCGTACCGGGACGGCTGTTGCCTGCGTGTCGTCTGGCGGCTAAGGAATATGACTATGTACGCAAAATCCTTTATCGCTCTTGATGGCAACGGACGTCTGACGGGCGCCCGTACTGCACAGGCCGCACCTTATGCTCACTACACCTGCCACTTGTGTGGCAGTGCACTCAGATACCATCCGCAATACGACACTGAACTTCCCTGGTTTGAACACACTGACGACAGGCTGACAGAGCACGGTCAACAGTGCCCTTATGTCAGGCCGGAGCGCAGAGAAATACAGTTGATTAAACGTCTGCAGCAATTCGTACCGGATGCCTTACCCGTGGTGCGTAAAGCCAGCTGGCACTGCAGACAATGTCACCACGATTATTATGGGGAGCGGTACTGCACACACTGCCAGACCGGAGGATTCAGTATTCCCCGGACAACTCAGGAGGAAATATGCGAATTCTGAACTGTTATATGGCGAATGACAGCAAAGGCCATTTTGTTACGGCGAAAGAAGCAGCGAAGCACAACCGCCAGGACGTTTTGTGCTGTGTGTCCTGTGGATGCCCGTTAACACTTCAGCGGGGCAATGACGGACAACCACCGTGGTTTGAACATGACCAGATGACTGTCGCTGAGAAAATCCTGCTGCGATGCACCTGGCTTGACCCGGCAGAGAAAGAGGCCCGTCGTTTGCATCTGCAGGGTATGACGGTTCCGGATTATACGGTGAAGGTGAGAAAGTGGTTTTGTGTGATGTGTGACGAAAATTATGAGGGGGAAAAGTGCTGCCCGAGTTGTGGTACCGGGGTATACAGCAGGGAGGGGGGGCAGGAGGGCAACTGGAAGGATAGGAACTGAGCGGTTCAGTCGCGGAAATCAGTTGCAGAGCTGTAATGATATCTCCGGGAGTGCTGCGTTGGTAGGGGCATCCCGGGATAGAGAAATTTTAGCACTTTGCCCTGAATGATTGTAGACGTCCCGAGTACTCGTACCGGTCTGAGTTATTACAGTTAGATATTCACTTTTTCTCCCGCATACTTCACATCTGTCAACGACGGATGAAAAGTGGTTCTTCCGCAACCTGGGTGGAAGAAAATGGATGAAACTTTCTGGCGAACAAGGATCTAAGCTGTTTTAAGTTATGGGCAACGCAATGCACTCTCTTAAGACACTTCTACAGTTACCTTGCGGATGGCGATGCAGTCGACAAATTATTAGCTCTGACGGTATAACCCTCCATCTCCACGGAAAACGCAAAACAGCACAATGTCCTGAATGCTTTAAGCGTAGCGACTCTGTTCATAGTTGTCGTCGGCGCCGGATACAGCATCTACCCTGCTCAGGGCAGACGCTATGGCTTGTATTTTCCGTCCGCCACTGGTACTGCCGTAACCCGGCTTGTTCACGTAAAATTTTTGCCGAGTCGCTTGCTCCCTTCGCCAGTTCACACCAGCAGTCTTCACAGGCGTTACAAAATTAACAACGTCAACTGGGATTAATAGCTGGAGGTGAGGCTGGAAAACGGGCTGCAACGGCAGTGGGTCTCCGTTGCAGTGCTGATACTCTTCTTCGCAGGCTTATCAATACCCCGGAGACGAAACAGTCAGGCGCGCCTCATGTCGGTATTGATGAGTGGGCGTGGCATCGGGGCCACTGCTGCGGTATGTTAATAGTCAATCCTGATACTCACCGTCCCCTCGTCCTGCTTCCCGGCCGTGATCAGCGTACGCTGGCGACCTGGTTCAGAAAATATCCGGAAATACAGGTTGTCTCGCGTGATCGCAGTGGAGTCTATGCGACAGCAGCACGTGAAGGTGCACCTCAGGCCAGACAGGTGGCCGATCGATGGCACCTGCTAAAAAATATTGGTGATGAGCCTGAACGAATGATGTACAGATATATGCCTCTGATACGTCTTGTTGTCAGAGAGTTATCACTGAAGAAATCACCTGAGCCAGAAATATCTGTGCCTGTAGCATCGCTCCGTCGTCTGGAACGCCTTAAACAGCACATCCGCAAAAAACGGCATCAGCGTTGGACAGAGGTTATGGCCCTGCATAACAAGGGATGTAGTTTCAGGGAAATATCCCGTATTACAGGCCTGTCGCGAGTGACAGTCAGTCGCTGGGTGGGTTCAGGAACATTCCCTGAAATGTCAACTAGGCCTCCAAAGCGAGGGCTTCTGGACCCATGGAGGGAGTGGTTAAAAGAGCAACGAGAATGTGGTAATTATAACTCCGGCCGGATATGGCGGGAAATGGTGGCCAGGGGGGTTACAGGCAGTGAAACCATCGTCAGGGATGCTGTTGCCAAATGGCATAAAGGCTGGATCCCACCGGTTACTACTGCCGCAAGACTTCCTTCAGTGTCCCGGGTAAGCCGCTGGTTGATGCCCTGGAGAATAATCAGGGGTGAAGAAAATTATGCTTTCCGATTTATTAGTCTGATGTGTGAAAAAGAACCGGAGTTGAAAATAGCGCAGCAACTGGTACTCGAGTTCTACCGTATTCTGAAAACCTAAAATAAATCACAGCTAAGCAGCTGGTTCACTCGGGTCCACGAAAGCGGCTCAGCAGAACTTCGGTGCGTAGCTGCGGGGATGGAAGCTGATGCTGCGGCTATATGTGAGGCAATCAGCAGTCGCTGGAGTACTGGTGTTGTCGAAGGTCATGTAAATCGCCTGAAGGTGCTGATACGCCAGATGTATGGTCGAGCCGGACTTGAACTACTTAGGCGGAGGGTAATGAGTCCACTGGCATGAAAATCTTCACCTAGGTTGAGGAAGAGCCACTTTTGCACTGTTCGTGACAGTATGGCCTTTATGTACTCACTTTGTTACCGGTAGCTGGATCATCACTACCGTGCCGCAAATGGTGGTGAACAGCATCAATTGTGGAATGAATGTTGCCGAAGCGACCAATGCGCCTCGTTTCCACCATCAGTGGTTGCCGGACGAGCTGCGTGTTGAAAAGGGTTTAGTCCGGATACGCTCAAGCTGCTGGAAGCAAAAGGTCAGAAAGTGGCGCTGAATGAGGCGATGGGCAGCACGCAAAGCATTATGGTTGGGTCGGATGGTGAGTTGTACGGCGCATCCGACTCGCGCTTGGTGGATGATTTAACGGCGGGGTATTAATTGACATCCCCCGGCGCAATGTGCCGGGGGATAATGGTTTTATGCGGTCAATAATCGTCCGGGATTATCGATACAGAGTTTTTTGAGGATCGTTTTATCGACGCCGCGCTCCGCCAGATAGGCCAGAAAAACATCTGGAACAAATCCCCAGCCATTACCGCCATTTTTAGCCCACATTTGTTTAAGGAAGACATCGTGGCTGAGAACAAGCTGATCGGCGTATCCCAACTCAATGAGATGAGCGACGGCATCGGCAGTCTCCTGCACCCCTGGCGCTATTCCCTCTTTCGGGAAGGTAATGTCTAGGCCAATCATGTCGAATTCCAGCCAGACACCTTTATCAAGCATTTTCCGCTGATACGCCACGTCTTTTCCTGACGGATCCGAGTGTGCGAGAGAGACTTTATTTGGCGAGACGCCCATTTCACCTAACACAATGTCGAGTACTTCATCACCGCGACGAAGCCAGCCCGGCATGTGAATATTCATCGCCACATGAGGATTGTTAATCTGTGCCAGCGAGGCAGCCCGCAAGCTGTTATGCTCGGCTTCGGTAAATGTCGGTGAGACACCTATTTCACCGATCATTCCGGCACGAATATCCGTATCGCCAATCCCTTGATTCAATTCTTTATCGATCGTTGTCGCTAGTTCATCAACCGTTTTATGAATTCTCTGGCTTTCAAATTTTTCCAGGTAGGGACCGGAGGAAGCAACAATATTCAGACCTGTTTTTAATGCGACTTCTCGTAATGCCTGCGCATCTCGTCCGATAGACTCAGACCCTGTGGCATCAACAATGGTGCGACCACCGAGCGAGATAAAGTTATTAATTTCGAAGATCACATCTTCAATAGGTTTGCGGTCCATATTATCAGCGCAGCAATAAGGATCGTGTTTTAATGCCCACTGGATTTCTGCCGTGACTTTTTTATCAACAAGCTGTTGTGAAAAAGGATAGCAAGGAGCATCCACAACAGAGGAAAGATCGTTGAACAGATGTTCATGAGGAAGTGTTAGCCCCATATCTTCACGGGCGACGGGGCCCGTCACAGTTTGTAGATAATCTTTCATGATTATACCTCCATTTTCTTCATTGTTTTCGAGGCTCTGTATTCCGGAATAGTGGTAACAATTGCACCGACCAGTGCAAACAGTGTTCCGATGATCGTGACCAGATAAACGGTATTGCCCAGCGATGGAATTAATACGTCAATCAATACTGATTCCAGTAACTGGCCCGCCGTTGAAGCAACCCCCAGCATCAGTAACCCCAGACCCCTGACCAAAATGGCCATTAAACCGATTGACATTAGTCCAAGCGGGCCGCCAAGATACATCCACCAGACATCTGGTAATTGAACAGTGACGTGCCCTAATGCGACACGAATAGCTAGCGCTGTGCCTAAAACACAAAATCCAACGATGAAATTCCAGGTGATTGAAACCAGCATGGATCCCGTAGCTTCAGCTACTTTTGCATTTCCAGCGGGCTGCCATCCTGCAAGCAAACCAGCTAAGAACGGAAGAATGGCAAGTAAAATGAAAGAGGTAGAATGCCACTGCGGTGACACAACAAAAATCGTAGCAATAACCGCAAATAATGCACCGATGATGCGATAAGGGGTAAAGTATTTTTTCTCGTCGACACCGATACCAAAGCGATCGCAAAGTAAACCAGACAGCAATAGCGCGGAGATCAGTGCGGTCTGAAACGTTGCGACCCCGAGTGCGCTGGCTGATGCGCCTTCAGAAAATACCACCATCGCTCCACAGAGACCGGCAAACCAGTTCCAGAGAGGAACTTTTCGGTTTTTAATCAGAGAAGGAATTGCCGCAAATTGTTGCCGGATTTCTTTTCGCGCTATAATAATAAAAAACATCACGACTAAACCACTGGCAAAGGAGATAACTGCGCATGCATTACCGTCCTGTAACCAGTGACCTAATTGACCATTCACCGCTGATTGCATAGGGGAGAGCATACCCGCAAGAATCGTGGCAAGCACCCATAAGGGAGTTGAGTACTTATTCTTTTTCATACATCAATCCTTCTATTATAGTAAATGGAGTAACTGGTGTTACCCCATTATTATTATTATCTTGCAATATGAGTCAGTATATTTACCCACAACGCGGTATAGAACGGCCAGGACATAAACTGCTGTGTACCCCAGTGCGGTGAACAGTCACTCATAAAGCAGGCTATTTTCCCGTTGTGATAGTTACCAAAGACCAGTAATGGATCGTTGTTTATTGTTAATACCACCTCAGCATTTTCTTTAGCGATCGCCCGGTTATAACCTAGGAAAAAAGGATATTCAGAGAACCCTTTAATAACCGGATGGTCAGGTTGTGATGGCTGTGCAATAACACCCTCTGGTTTTTCGACACGATCGTCACCATCTAACATCGTAACCGGGAGCACATCAGCCAGAACTGTATTTTTATAATTGGCTTTTGCTTCAATTCACATGAATGAGAGATAGCCGCCAATCATCAATAACCCACCACCGTTATTCACATATTCTTTAATCAGTTCGAGAGCGTTTGGTTTTATGCGAAGCTGATAAAAAGTATCATTTTGTAGCAGGAAAGTATTACTACCAATATCACTAATAACGATGGCATCATATTATTCTAACTGTGCCACATCTTCAGGGAAGGCAATTTGTACCGTATGTGCCGGCATATAGGTGACATCTACCTGACTATTTTTCAGACATTGGAGTAACCAGGTCGCACCTTCTTCATATTTACTTGAGGTAAAACTGTCATATCCTTTTGAATGAATCATATGAATATGCCAGGATTCTCCAATAAAGAGCACCTTTAGTGATTTTTTGGTGTTATTCATTCTCTGTCCCTTCTTAATGCGTAAAAATAGTTTGCTGATAATGTATACTCTGAATTCGATGTATCACAGATTCATGTTCAGGCATGTCGGAAGCATTGCTTGTCTCCACCGCCAGGGATGCAAAGGCGCTGGCATAACACAGTGCTGATTCCAGTGATTTTCCTTTCGCAAGTCCTGATGCCAGAGCGCCGTTAAAAGCATCCCCGGCTCCTGCCGTATTTTTAACGACCGCTGGAAACGCTGGCGAATGAATGAATTTTTTGCCATCAAATGCGAGCGAGCCCTTGCTACCGAGCGTGATAACGGTGTTTTTTACCCCTTTATTGTGGATAGCTTCTGCAGCTCGTTTAGCTGATTCAAGATCGTGTACGTCTATGCCGGACAGTAAACCAGCTTCTGTTTCATTGGGGGTGATATAATCAACATCCTGAATAAGTTCGTTGACGATATCATTATAGGGTGCCGGGTTAATAATGACCGGGATACTGTTTTTTTGCGCCAATGTGATCGCTTGTTGCAGAGCGGTATAATTTGTTTCGAGCTGCAGAAGTATGACATCAGAATTAATAATCGCTTCTTTCTGAATAGTTATTTCATCGGACGACATTGTCATGTTGGCACCGGGATAGATCGCAATAACATTATCGCCAGTACCTTCATTAACAAGGATCGTGGCAGTTCCGGTTTGCGTTTCTTTCGTTTGATAAATTATACTTTTATAAATCTTAGACGAATTCATAAAGTTGATCGCATAATCACTAAAGTGATCTGTACCTACTTTTGTTATGAAATAAACATCAGTATCGGCAAAGCTTGCTGCCAGCGCCTGGTTACAACCTTTTCCCCCCGGTGAAAATATAAAATTACTTGCCAGAAGCGATTCTCCGATAGTGGGAAGCCTCGGCAAATAACTGATGATATCAACATTAAACGAACCAATAACGCATACTTGACTTTTCATAGTTGAGTGGCCTTTTTTTATTCCCTAGGCTGTATCATAATTTTCAAGCGCATAAGCGATTTCATTTTTCGCAATAGTATCAAGCGAGTCTAGGACGATAAAAGCACCGCCATGATATCGAGTCAGATAGCCAAGTCTGGCAAGTTCATTAAGATCTGATCGAATAGTTTCTTTCGTTACATTGAGGCTATTGGACAGATCGGATACTTTTACAGAACCGAATTTACTGAGTCGTTTCAATATTTCATGATGGCGTTCAAATTTCATGCTTCACCTCACTTCAGTTACGTTAATATCTGTCGATGTATATTGATGTGATAATCACCATAAAGTGGCGGGGAAAAGCAAAAAAAATCAAAAATAGCCGGAGAAAAGGTAAGCGTTAATGGAGAATCATATTGATGCTTATTTATTGGTGAGAACTACGTTCCATGGCAGGAGTTCATCAATACGGTTGGAAGGTTATTCCGGCAGTACGCTCAGGATATGGCGCAGATACTCTTCCGGATCAATGTCGTTCAGAAGGCAAGTGCCGATAAGCCCATACAACAGTGCACTGCGCTCGCCGTCGAAGAACATAAAGTTTTTATTTCCGAGACAGATGGCACAAAGGGCTTTTTCCGCGGCATTATGTCTGCCTCCGCCTGACCGTCAACACTGTAATAACAGAGTGCGCCCCACTGATTCAGTACACAGCTGAACCATTCTCCCAGTCTGGATTTTTGGACAGCGTGGCATTTTTCTCCACCATCCACGCATGCAGTGAGTCCAGTAACAGTTTGCTCTTCCTCTGCCTGACCACAAGATGTTCTGGTTCTGGCATACTGAATTTGGCCACCTGAGCATAGGTAATATGCTCACCTTAGAACAACACAGATGCTCCAATGAAAAAAGGAAATTTCAGCGCAGAGTTTAAACGCGAATCCACTCAACTAGTTGTTAACCAGAACTTTACGGTGGCAGGTACCATCCAAAGCTATGGATGTCGGTCTTTCCACAATGACAAGATAAGTCAAACAACTGCGTAATGAGCATCAGAGCAAAACACCAAAAGCCTCTCTGATGACACCAGAACAAATCGAAATACGTGAGCTGAGGAAAAAGCGGCAACGTATTGAAATAGAGAATGAAATATTAGAAAAGGCTACTGTAGATTCAATCTGTCAATGCAACACCCCTTTCAATTATCTCTTTCGGTGTTTTGAACTTCAGTGTCTTTCTCGGTCTGTTGTTTAGCTGAGCAGCAACCAGATCTAGTTCATGTTGAGTATATTGGGCAAGACATGTCTTTTTAGGAAAGTACTGCCGAATTAGCCCATTTGTGTTCTCATTTGTTCCCCGCTGCCAAGGACTCTGAGGATCGCAGAAGTAAACTTTAACGCCGGTGCTGACAGTAAATTCTAGATGTCTGGCCAGTTCCATTCCTCTGTCCCATGTCAGTGATTTTCTGAGTTCTGACGGTAAACTCAGGAATTTGTCGGTAAGAGCCTGATTTACTGAGACAGAATCTTTGCCCCTGAGTCTAAGGATGATCGTATAACGTGATTTTCGGTCTACAAGTGTGGCTATATGGGGGTTTTTTGTACCTGAGACTAAATCGCCCTCCCAATGCCCCAGAGAGCGTCTGTTATCGATATTTCGGGAACGTTCGTGAATTGGTGTTCCGTTCACTATGTTAATCGTACCTCTTTCGCCTTTGCGGGTATGACGCCTGCCATGGCGAAGGCTATGCGACCGTCGCAGATGCTGTATATTCAGGTGGTGTAGCGCTTCACGGCTACGAAAGTACAGCGTTTTATAAATTGTCTCAGGTGATATTCGCAGCGTTTTTTGACGTGGTTTTGTTCGCCTTAACCATCCTGATATTTGCTCTGGAGACCATTTCATCTCCAGCTTTTCCAGAACAAGCTTTCGCAATGGTAAATTTTGATCCAGTAAGCACGGTTTTGGCCTTTTCGCCATTCTGTTGGCTCGGTTATTAGCATCAACAGCTTTGTAATAGCGTCTGCCCCGATTACGCTGAACTTCACGTGAGATCGTCGAAGGACTGCGATTCAGCGCAGTAGCTATCGCACGAATGCTCATTTTGGCTGACAAACCAGCTCGTATCTCCTCGCGCTCAGACAGTGTCAGGTGAGCTACAGCCCGCTTACGCTCATGGGGTTTTATGCCGCCAGTATCCCTTAACATAGTGAAGATCGTTCCGGGTTTTGAACCCAGGATATTCGCTATTTCACTGAAGCCTGTTCCGTTCTTCCATAGTTCAAAAACAGAGGCTTTTTCCTCTGCTGTAAATGTTCGTCTCATTCAAAAAACCTCCGCAACCCCATGTTTTCACATAACTGTTGCGTTGACCAATTGAATCTACAACGGCGCTCTTGATGTCAGACTCCCTAAACAGTTCTCGATAATCGAGAAGCTCAGAGCGCATTATCTGGTGATAGCACTCTGCCATGTGTGCAGGATTCATCGAAGCAGCTACAGAGATTGGAAAAACCGTCCTGAAAAAAAGACGGTAGACGGGCTGTATTACGTAGTCAGGTAATTGAGCTTAATGGCGGAGCAAGGAACATCGCCACAATTGCAACCCGGAGAGACTACCAGATGGGACGCAAGCTTGCTGGCAGTCTCATGAAAGAACAGGGGCTGGTCAGCTGTCAGCCGTTGACCCTCCGGTACAGGCATGGCAGTCATGAACTTGTAGCTATCCTAAGAACTTGAAGGGCGCTTAGCTGTGACACAGCTAAATCAAGTATGGTGACGTGACCTATATCTGGACTGGTAAACGATGGGGATACCCGCTTACGCGAGAGCAATAAGTGGCTGGCCACCATTCTCGATACAAAACTCTGCTGAATAGCAGCGATTTTCCCAGCGTGGTGCGTCTTTTGCATTTTACTGGTTCTGAGTTATCAATTATCTGTTCACTAATGACTACTCTAAAAAGTTGTATCAATTTAAGTGATATAGGGAGTCCGGAGATTCACCCTTTTTGGTGATGAAGTTAACAATACCGCCAATTGCCTGTGAACCGTACAGTACGGAATATGGACCTTTCACTACCTCAACACGCTCCAGCGCAGACTCATCTATCAACAGTCCCACACCATAATTATCTCCGGCGCGCTGATAAGTTACCTCCTGACCATCAATGAGAATTAAAACACGGGAGGATGCTTCGCCACGAATGCGGATTTGTTTACGGCCTGCCAAGGAGTTGTCTGTTATCTCTACTCCGGGGATGTCCTGCAAATTATCGGCTATGGAGGCATTGGTGGAGTTCTGCAATGTTTGTTGGTCAATAACCTGTATAGTCGCCGGGCTTTCCCAAAGGTTGCTTGCCGAACGATTCGTGGTCACGACGAGCGTCTCTTCGTTGCTGATTTTTGTTTCTGAAGAAGTTGCGGTTGCAGTAGAAACTATCCCAGAAATGCATAATGACAGAGTGGAAAGGATATAATTTCGACAAGGTATATTATATAACATTTCATCCCTCATTAATACAAAGTACAAATGATTGCTGTAATGATAATTATTTTCATTTATGTTCTCATATATCTATAATTATTGTCATCTTCATAAATTGTAAATATCAAACATTTTTGACCTTAATCATGTTTTTTGATAGATATTTTACGACTGAACATATCCGTCGTTTCCTCTGACTCGTGTCAGTCGGTCTCTGGTTGTATCCACGGACCGCACTCTTGACATAAGAGTGCGGTCCGTGGAAAACGGAGTTGAAAAAATGGTGTCTGAAAGAAGGTACCATCATTGTGATGACAAATACTTTGGCGTGGATAATGTAATTAATTGCTGAAATTGACCGTATATGCGGTAAGACTCATATCAGTATCAGGTCCGGTTAATTGCTGATACTAATATAAACTTTTTACAAAAGGATGAATGCAGAAGGTTACTCTAATGGCCAGAGTGATGACAATGATGGTCAGACGTTGACCTGCAGAAACTGCATTTTAATTGGTCTATAAAGTCTGCAAGAGGAATCAGGGTCAGATCAGTGAGTCTTATCGCGGCCCGAAGCTATGACTGAAAGAAGGCTGGATACAGAATTGCAACAATTTGGCAATGTCAGAACACAGAAGCTTTGCAAGCAGGTGAAAGGTTATGTCTAGCAAAAGGAGTATATCAGAATACATCTACTGATGTACAAAACACAACAATAGCTTCATGATATATAAATACGTGATGACGAGTGGTACTCCGCATGGTTATTTAACTTCTCAGCACCACTAATGATCCTGAGCAACTTCGTATTTGGGCCATTGCCATGGAGTAGAAAGCTGTGTCTGAGAATGCAGAATTTGAGAAAAGAATTCGCTTTCTTGGAGAGCTTCTGAAAATGGCACGCTAACAACGTTTTGTTAAAAAATGTGAATCACTTGCCGGGGCTGCATTTTCTATTCGAGGAGAATGTTGACGTAGATATTACAGAAATCTCAGCGCATCAGGATAAACTGCTACCTTAGGTCAACCACCAAAAGAAAATACAATACGTCCAGTTTGTATGCCTTTAATAACACATCTTCTAAATGTTGAAGAATTATCCCGCCTGCTGAAGAACGTTGCTCTGAGTGTGATAAACCTTTTTATTCTTGATGATGTCAGCGAGAAGATGGAATATATCCCCGACTGGGTCGTGGTTACCCGGTTAAACATCTGGTGGCGCTAATAAATCTGGCAAGTCACATTCTGTTGAATGCTGTGACAGTGCCTTACCGAGAGAGCGAAATTGTGGTGTTCTAGTGCATAGTCGCCACCATTCCGGATAATTCTATTACGTTGTTTTACAAGTTCTTTTACAGCGCAGATCTGTCGCTGACGTTGAATCAATAGCCTGGATTTCAGAACACAATGCCCGTTTGCTGGTTGTTCCGGCAGTAGCATTAATTCATTATCTGAATGAAATGTGTCAATCCACAGAAACCGCTGTCAATGACGCATTTTGTCGGACGTTAACACGAGAAAGTCTGGCTATTCCGTAATGCCATCTTATTTCGTAATGGATTGAGAATGCTGGATTTTTAATTATATTACGCGCAGTATTAATCGCGTAAATGTTTTGCGGTCAGCAACGGTGGGGGATCCATTGTTCTGTTCAATGAATACCATCATACATTTGAATCAGGAGTCGGTATGATGATTTTGGTGACGGGGGGCGCACGGAGCGGGAAGAGTCGCCACGCAGAGGCGCTTATTGGGGACTCTTCACAGGTTCTGTATATCGCTACCTCGCAAATCCTTGATGATGAGATGGCTGCACGGATAGAACATCATCGGCAAGGCCGCCCGGAGCACTGGCGCACAGTGGAGCGCTGGCAACATCTTGATGAATTAATTCATGCAGACATTAACCCGAATGAGGTTGTGTTGCTTGAATGCGTTACCACAATGGTGACTAATCTGTTGTTTGATTATGGCGGCGATAAAGACCCTGATGAATGGGATTATCAGGCGATGGAACAGGCGATTAATGCTGAGATTCAGTCGTTGATTGCTGCCT
>SKEQ01000536.1_pt1 | contig 27777 bp, 26 predicted proteins | sample 4826751 | NCBI WGS metagenome assembly SKEQ01 (sample SAMN11008805, study PRJNA524170) | human gut metagenome | biome: Human fecal sample; material: Feces; isolation source: fecal sample from pouch patient p44 | host: Homo sapiens | place: Israel: Tel-Aviv | collected 2013-07-11 | reverse complement strand
CAACGATAAATCGTCGTATGAGAAACGTTAATGCCACGATCATATAAGATTTCTTGAACTTCACGATAGCTAAGGTTATAACGAAGATAGTAGCCCACGGCTACAATAATCACATCCTGCTGAAATTGCTTTCCTTTAAAATGATTCATCGTCATTCCTCCTGCTATCTTTTTCTATTATTCTACCTTATTTGATAGTAGATTTAAAACTTTGCAACAGAACCGGGCAATTTCACTATCTGTTTTACATTGAATATATTTTTCATAAAGTAGTTTTTTTTCTTTGAAGTTTAGTTGTTCAATAGCCCTAGATAGCGCTTCGTTCTCAGCGAAATTTTCTAGATTCATAATTTCAGATTCTGAGATAAAATCAAGAGATAAATAAGATTCGGATATACTGCTTCTCATAATATCTTCTAATGAATCAGTTGGAAAGTAGGTATGAGAATATTTTTGTTTCTTTTTTAGGCAAGCACTGGCAGAATTTTTAATAGATTGCTGTACATAACTAACAAATAAATAGTTAACTTCAACTTCTGATTTCATGATTGAATCATCCTTTACTAATTATTTAATTTATACTGCCAGTAACCTCGAGTCACTTTCTCGACGTTTATAGAAGAATCTGAATTCATTCTTGGTAAAATATTGTTCGTCAAATTTGAGTAGTTGATAGATAGTTGAAAATCATTAATCAATTTTTCATATATTTGTTTATTACTTAGTGGCACACCATGACTTTTAAGAAGATGAGAAATTTGTAATGCTATTTTTGAGTAAGGAAGGTAGGATTTTCCTTCTTTTTTTGCTAATTTGCTAATAAGTACTTAGCGTTCTCAATATCTTCTTTTTTAATATGATTTTGTCTCATTGTCGAATATTCATTATTTTCGTGAACATTCGTGTTAGTTTGACTAAGCTCATTTAATCGCTCTTTTAAGTCAAAATATTGTTCAGTTAGTTGTCGTCTTTCAGTCATAATTGCTTGCATAAGATGGTAAATGACTTTTTTTTCTTCTGAAATATTCATGTTTTCTCCTTTCAAATTAGGTATTCAACAATAAATTGAAATACCTAATGGAAAAAGCAACAAATATTATATATTGACAACACATAGATTCTCATCTATATTATACATAGATGTCCGTCTATATGAAAGGGTGAGGCGTATTGAAATGAAAAGACTTAGTTGATATCAAAAAAGTATAAAAATAAACAGTAGTCTTAAGGGAGACAATCTCCTTATTTTTTTGAGCATCACATAGATGTGCATCTATGTGGTTGAGGAAGGGATAAAATGAAATCATTAGTTTTATTTGAGTCAGAGATGTGTTGTGGTATCAAGATGACAGGAGCAGAAGTAAATAAAAATCTACTATATTTGAGCCCAACATTACAGAAAATTCAACGAGAAACAAATTACGAAGTGGAGCGTCATAGCTTAACAATTGAACCAAATGTATTTTTGGAAAATGAGGAAGTCAAATCATTAATAGATAAAAATGGCATTAGTGTCTTACCGATAACCATTGTGGATGGAGAGGTAAAAAAGTTTGGTGCCTATCCCTCATTAAAAGAATTTGAAAATTTTACAGGTGTAAATGAATAAAAATTTAGGAGGAAATATCATGGAAATGTATCAACCAGAGGCAATTCATTTAACGAAATATCTATTTTTCACAGGTAAAGGAGGCGTTGGGAAAACTTCTACAGCTAGTGCTACAGCAACTTATCTAGCTGACAAAGGGAAACAAGTCATGTTGGTTAGTACCGACCCAGCAAGCAATTTGCAGGATGTCTTTGAATTAGAACTCTCAAATAAAGGGACTAAAATTCCTAATGTAGAAGGTTTAGTTGTCGCCAACTTTGACCCTGTGGAGGCGGCTAATGACTATAAAGAAAGTATTGTAGGACCTTATCGTGGTAAATTGCCAGATTCAGTTTTGGAAAATATGGAAGAACAATTGTCAGGCTCTTGTACTGTAGAGATAGCCTCATTTAATGAATTTGCCAATTTTTTAACGGATAAAGAAGCCTCTACAAAATTTGATCATATTATTTTTGATACTGCCCCAACAGGTCATACTCTGAGAATGCTTCAATTACCTTCTGCTTGGAATAATTATTTAGATGAGAATGAGACCGCAACTGCTCCTTTAGGACAATTATCAGGTGCTGTAGACAAAAAAGAAATGTATGATCTAGCTGTTAAAACCTTAATTGACGGTCAGAAAACGACGTTGATGTTGGTAACGAGACCGCAAAAAACGTCTTTATTAGAAGCAGATAGAGCGTCAAAAGAATTGGAAGAAATGGGGATTAAAAATCAAGCATTAATTATTAATGGGGTACTGGAAGAAGCAACAGATAAAGTCTCTGAGGAATTTTATGCTATTCAACAGGAAGCATTAAAACAGATGCCAGCAAGTTTAGCTAAGTATCCAGAATATTTTGTACCATTACGTCCATATAATTTAACTGGAATTGAAAATATTAGAAAATTATTGAATGAACATCAAGAAGAACTATTGACGGGATCAATTAAACCAAAAGAATTTCCCCACTTACAAGCCATTGTGGATAATTTATATAAAACGGATAAAAAAGTTATTTTTACAATGGGTAAAGGTGGCGTAGGGAAGACGACGATAGCCGCAGCAATTGCAATGGCATTAGCGGATAAAGGGAAAAAAGTTCATTTAGCAACGACTGATCCAGCAGCACATCTTCAATTTGTTATTTCAGAAACTGACAAAATTAGCGTGAGTCATATTGATGAAGAAAAAGAACTAGCAGATTATCAGTCTGAGATATTAACAAAAGCTCGTGAAACAATGTCAGAAGAAGATGTGGCATATGTTGAAGAAGACTTACGTTCCCCTTGCACACAAGAGATTGCTGTTTTTAGAAAGTTTGCGGAAATAGTTGAAGGAGCAGATAGTGATGTTGTTGTGATTGATACCGCACCAACAGGTCATACACTATTGCTATTAGATTCAACACAAAGCTACCACAAAGAGATTGAACGTTCTTCTGGAGATATACCCGAGTCTGTTCAAAAGCTACTGCCTAAGTTACAAAATGGGGATGAAACAGAAGTAGTAATGGTCACATTACCCGAAGCAACACCTGTTTATGAATCAATTCGATTAAAAGATGACTTGGAGAGAGCGGGAATCGCTCGTACTTGGTGGGTAGTGAACAATAGCATGCTTTCTAGCGGAACAACGAACCCAATGCTTTTAGCAAGAGCACAAAATGAAGAAGTTTGGATTGATAAGGTAGCAGAGCTGTCTAACAATCATTACGCAGTGATTGAATGGAAAGCTGAGGATATTTCAGGAGATGCTTTAAGAGATATTTTATAATTTACGAGATAACTCATATTTTACTCATTGACAAAACATAGATAAAGTTCTATATTAAATATAGATGAACATCTATATGGAGGTGAGAATATGGATTATTTAGGATTATCAAAAATTATGAAGGCAATTGCAGAGCCTAATAGACTTCAAATATTAGATATGATTTCAACTGGTGAAAAGTGTGCATGTGATATTTTGGATAATTTTGATTTTACTCAGCCGACACTATCACATCATATGAAGGTTTTAATTGAGGCGGGAGTAGTAACCGCACGTAAGGAAGGCAAATGGCAATATTATTCTCTGGTAACAGAGAACATTGAAGAATTTCAAGAATTAATACATCAGATATTGAATATAAAACAAAAAGAAGGAGTTATGTAAAAGCTCCAACTGAATACAACAATCACAAAAGTAATAGAGAAGGATGGCTATATTACTGAATTAGCAACCAATCAAGAGCAAACAATCAAATCGGATTTAGTCATTCTTGCAGCTGGTGTTACTCCGAATACTTCACTTATTCAATCGACAACTATTCAATTGGGAAAATCTGGTGCGATTAAAGTGAATAAGAAAATGCAGACAACGGTACCACATATTTATGCGGTAGGAGATGTTGCTGAGAGCTATTCTGTCATTACAGATAAACCAATATATCGTCCACTTGGATCAACTGCTAATAAGATGGGTAGAATTGCTGGTGATATCATCACAGGAGGAACACTGGAACATCGTGGTATTTTAGGAACTGGTATTGTTCGAGTTTTTGATTTAGCGGTTGCATATACTGGTTTAACAGAAAAAGAAGCTAAATTAGAAGGATTAGAGACAGCTATTCTTTATAATATTAAGCCAGATCATGCGGACTACTTAGGTGGAAAAGAGCTGACAATCAAAGCTTTAGCAGATAAAAGTAGCGGGAGAATTCTTGGAGCTCAGATTATTGGAGAGCAAGGTGTAGATAAACGAATTGACGTAATTGCCACTGCAATTTCATTTGGTGCAGTAGCAGAAGATTTGTTCCATTTAGACCTTGCTTATGCACCACCATTTGCGACAACGAAAGACCCCGTTCTTTATACTGGAATGGCGTTAGATAATGCAATAAGCAATGGAACACCTTTAATGACCCCAACTGAATTGATTGAGCGACAAGCAAGTGGAGAACAACTGCAAATTATTGATACTCGTTCCAAAAAACAATATGAAATTTCTTGTGTTAAAGGGGCTATCCATATTCCATTAGCAGAAATACGTGATAGAGTGGCGGAGCTAGATAAAAATGTAACAACAATCACGTATTGTAATAAGGGCGTAACTGGAAATGCTGCTCAAAATATCCTGTTAAACGAAGGATTTAAAGAAGTCTATAATTTATCTGGAGGAAATAAAAATTACCAGATAATTGCCCAAATGCTCGCCTCTAACTGATTTAATGATGAAGGGATTAAATAGATGACAGAAGAAAAAAGAGCGCTGGCAAGACTTGCTGGTATCTTGGGAGCTTTCCTCGCTGCCAAACTATTAAACTATCAAATAAATGTTAGTATATTTGTAAATTTTGTTATAATTGTTGTGGTTCTATATGTTTTAGCTAAAAAAAGAGAATCTAAAGCTAAAGAAGACAGAAAATAGTTTGTCGCAAATGCAGTTGCACCTTGACTGCATTTGTTTTTTGACAAAAGAAATATGAGTAAGGAGGTAATGAGTAAATGAGCTATGCACTAGATTTAAAAGGCTTAAAAAAAGTATATGCGACCGGTGTTGAGGCGCTGCGTGGTATTGATTTAACTGTAGAAGAAGGAGATTTTTATGCACTGCTAGGTCCAAACGGTGCTGGAAAATCAACAACAATTGGAATTATTACCTCACTTGTTAATAAGACTGCTGGTCAAGTAAAGGTTTTTGATTATGATATTGATAATGATTTAGAGCGAGCAAAGCAACAGATTGGTCTTGTGCCGCAGGAATTTAATTTTAATCCGTTTGAAACGGTTCAACAAATTGTAGTAAATCAAGCAGGATATTATGGTGTCTCAAGAAAAGAGGCACTGAAACGTAGTGAAAAGTATTTGAAGCAGTCCAATTTATGGGAGAAAAGAAACGTTCGTGCCCGTATGTTATCTGGAGGGATGAAACGAAGACTTATGATAGCTCGAGCATTAATGCACGAGCCACGTCTGCTAATTCTTGATGAACCAACTGCTGGAGTGGACATTGAGCTTAGAAGAGAAATGTGGGCATTTTTAAAAGAGTTAAATGAAAGTGGCACAACAATCATTCTTACAACTCATTATTTAGAAGAAGCAGAGATGCTTTGTCGTAACATTGGAATTATTCAATCAGGTGAGCTAATTGAGAATACAAGTATGAAAGCACTTCTATCAAAACTACAATATGAGACTTTCATTTTTGATTTAGATAGCTACGACAAAAAGCCTGTGATAAAAGGTTATAAGCACTTTTTTGAAGATGATCTAACACTTGCTATAGAAGTTGAACGAAATCAGGGAGTTAATAATATTTTTGAGCAGCTCAATCAGCAAAATATCAAGGTTCTTTCTATGCGCAATAAATCAAATAGATTGGAAGAGTTGTTCTTAAAAATTACCGAAGACAAACATCAAAAGGAGGAGAAAAATGTTTAGTATCTACTTTACAGCACTTAAAAGCTTAGCAGTTAAGGAAACCAACCGTTACCTACGGATATGGGTACAAACTTTAGTGCCTCCTGTTATTACGACCTCATTATATTTTGTTATTTTTGGAAAAATGATTGGTGGTCGTATTGGTGATATGGGCGGCTTCTCCTATATGGAATTTATTGTACCAGGTTTAATTATGATGTCTGCAATCACAAGTTCTTACGCAAATGTTTCTTCATCTTTCTTTTCTCAAAAATTCCAAAAGAATATTGAAGAGCTATTAGTTGCACCTGTACCCACACATGTTATTATTTGGGGATTTGTTATTGGTGGACTGGGTAGGAGTATCTTAGTTGGGACATTGGTTACAGTCATTTCTCTATTTTTTGTTCCACTTCATGTTTATTCATGGTTTATTGTGGTGATTACATTATTGATGACTGCAATTTTGTTTTCATTAGCAGGCTTAATTAATGGTGTTTTTGCACAATCTTATGATGATGTTTCAATTGTACCAACATTTGTTTTACAGCCATTAACTTATTTAGGTGGTGTATTTTACGCCATTTCAATGCTACCACCTTTTTGGCAAGGAGTTTCAAAAGTCAATCCTATCGTTTATATGATTTCTGGGTTCAGATACGGTTTTCTTGGGACAACTGATGTGCCACTCGTCATTTCTATAACGATTCTAATTCTTTTTATTATCATCCTTTATTCTGTTTGTTGGTATCTTGTTGATAAAGGGAAAGGGCTGAGAAGCTAGTTCAAAATAAATCTATCATTTTATCGTTGAACAGCAGAAGGCTTTTGCTCAACAGAGGATGATTAAAGAAGGTTGGTTAGTCAGCGAGAGGCTGCAAAGCAAATCGACGAATGACGAGAGCAAGAAAGCAGCGTATATCTATCCATGCTTTCTTTCAAAAGACAGCAGTTTTTGGGATTTTCTAGTGAACGGCTTTTCAAAGCATCGAATGACCAGCTTATGGTTATCGTATGTTTAACAATAAAACAGCTAAAGAGCGTATGGAATCAAGGAGGAGAGAGAATGAAGAAATTTAGTGTATGGATGGTCGTAGCAGGTTTATTGCTTAGCGCCTGCAGCACTGGGGGGCAAAGCGGCAGCGATTCTTCAGGGGAAACGACAGAGGTAAAACAAGAAATCAATGTTGCTTCTGGTGGAGAGCTTTCTACGTTGGATAGTGCACATTATACAGATGTTTATAGCTCAGATATGATCGGTCAGGTTGCCGAAGGCTTGTATCGTCTGAACAAGGATCAAGACCCGGAGCTTGCGATGGCGGCAGAGGAACCGACAGTTAGTGAGGATGGTCTGGTGTACACCTTCAAGCTTAGGGAAGCGAAATGGTCGAACGGTGATCCTGTGACTGCTGATGATTTTGTGTATGCGTTCAAGAATGTGGTTGATCCAGCCTATGGTTCCAGCAGCAGCAACCAAATGGATATCTTTAAGAATGGACGTAAAATCCGAGACGGTGAATTGACGTTAGATGATTTTGGCGTGAAGGCGATTGATGATCAAACATTGGAGCTGACCTTAGAATATCCGGCACCGTATCTTTCTCAAGCGTTGGTGGGAACACCGTTTATGCCAAAGAATGCAGCATTTGCGGAGGAGAAGGGGACGGACTATGGAACATCAACCGATAATTTTGTCGGCAATGGTCCATTCTTGATTTCAGGCTGGGATGGTACGACAGAAAGCTGGAAGCTGACAAAGAATCCTGATTACTGGGATCAAAAAAATGTGAAATTGGATACGATCAATGTTCAGGTCATGAAGGAAATTGCGACAGGGACAAACCTGTTTGACAGTGGTGAATTGGATTATACGGTTTTAGCTGATACTTATGCGTTGCAGTATAAAGATTCCCCACAGGCTTACTTCATTCCAAAGGCGATGGTCGGCTATTTGAGTCCAAACCACAAAAGAGAAGTAACAGGGAATGTTCATGCACGTAAGGCCATTCTTCAAGCAATCGATAAAGAAGCGTTTGCTACTGATATTCTTGGCGATGGCTCTACAGCCTTGAACGGCTTTGTGCCGAAAGATTTTGCGAAGGACCCGGATGATGGTGAAGATTTCCGGGAAGAAAACGGTGATTTATTGCCTTACAATCTGGAAGCTGCTAAGAAGGAATGGGAACTGGCTAAACAAGAGCTCGGAAAAGATGAAATTGAATTAGAATTGATGTCTGCCGATTCAGCGATTGCTAAAAAGACGATTGAATTCGTTCAAGGACAACTACAGGAAAATCTATCTGGATTGAAAATTGTGTTGAAATCCATTCCGTTACAAAATCGATTGGATTTACAGACAGAAGGCAGCTTTGATTTGGTTTTTGGCACATGGACACCAGACTACGCTGATCCAATCAACTTCTTGGAGTTTTATGATTCAAAGAGTGGATTGAATACTGCCGGTTATGACAATGCTGATTATGATAAAGGCTTGAATGATGCCCGTATCACGTTGGCAAACGAACCGGAGAAACGTTGGGAAAAACTGCTGTCTCTTGAAAAAATACTCGTTCAGGATGATGCGGCAGTGCTGCCATTATACCAAGGAGCAATTGGCTACCTGAAAGCTGATCGTCTGAAGGACTTACAGGTCTTTTCATTTGGTCGAACTGTTTCTTATCGAACAGCGTATGTTGAGGAATAAAAAAGTATCATCGTACCTCATCCCTTGGATAGAGGAATGAGAACAACAAAAAAAGCTGTGATCCATTCTATGGGTCACGGCTTTTTTTGACTGTTAAGGGCTTATAAGATTTTCAAGGAGGAAACTCCTTTTATACTAGTATGAAGCAGGATTTTCATAACGTCAATGTCTAGCTTCACGAGCAAGCTCATTCAACTTTTCTAATACAGCTCAAGAATGTTCAGATATTTCGGTTGGCAGTAGTATTGTCGGTTCTGTTGCAAAATAGAGACACTTGAAAAATCTATCGGGGGTCAGAAACTTAAAAGTTTTTGACCTCTTTGGTTTTTATGTGAAATTGTTCAGTCGAAGGATAATTATGTATATACTTTATTTTTTTAATATGTTATACTATGTATAAACAATGAGAGGTGAATAAAATGGTAATGTTATCAATAAAAAAATGGGGCAATAGTAACGGTCTTAGACTTCCTAAATCTGTGATGGAATATCTCCAAATTCATACAGAAGATAAAGTGAAAATAACACAGGAGGAATCGAATGGTAAAAAACGATTAATTATTGAAGCTGTGGATTCTGATAATGATTTAACAATTGAACAATTGTTTGAAAATTATAAAGAAGAGAAGGTGCATGTAACTATTCAAGATTTAGGAAATGCGGTAGGAAATGAAAAATGGTAAAAGTTCCTCATCAAGGTGATATTTTATTGTTGAATACGGCTCCTAGATCAGGACATGAACAAACAGGTAAGAGACCGTATATTGTTTTAAGTCATGATATTATTGCAGATTACAGCAATGTTGTTATTGTAGCTCCTATATCAAGTACAAAAAGAAACTATCCTTTATATGTTTCTATTAATCCTTCTTACGGAATGAAAACATCAGGTAAAGTATTATTAGATCAATTAACCACCATCGATTATGAGGCTAGACAATGCGTGTTTTTAGAAACAGCACACGAAAAATTAATCGATGAATTATTGCTAAAAGTTAGAACCGTATTTCAAAAAGTAAATAAAACAAATAAATTTTAACTAATAAAAAGGCGAAAAAACGAACAAGTCAAAAGTTTCCGACTTGTTCGTTTTTTTCTATCGATTAAATGCTCCCACCAGAAAGTAATGATACAGGTAAAATATAATCCTTACTTATCTTTTCTCCCTTAATCTTTTTCAACAAAACATCAACAATTAGTTTTGCAAGTTCATCAATAGGTTGTTTAATTGTGGTCAATTGTGAAAAAAATTGTTCAATAAATGATGTTCCATCGTAACCAATAATTTTCACATCTTCTGGAATATTTAAGTTGAGTTTTTTTACAATTTTCATAGTAAGAATAGCAGTTAAATCATCTGAAATAAAAATGCCATCTGGTTTATTAGTTGAAATAATCGATTTAATTTCCATCTCTCGACGAATTGTAGACAAACTATTAGGAACTTTAAAGACTTTTCCTTCTGGAATTTGGAAAGAAAATCCTAAAGCACGTAAACCTGTAGGAGAATCTGTATTATCATTTCCAGTAATCATAATAATATTTTGACAACCATTTTTCCGTAAAACGCTTGCTGCCAATTTACCACCTTCAAAATTATCTGATGCGATGATAGGAACATTTGGTGCTAAATTTCTATCAAAAGCAATAATTGGTGCTTGAACACGCTCATAGTCAGCAATCCCAAGATTATGACTAGAAGAAATAATACCGTCGACTTGATTTGCTTCAAGCATTTCAAGATATTCACGTTCTTTTCCAGGATCATTTTCGCTATTACAAATAATTGTTTTATATCCTTGATTAAATAATTCTATTTCAAGGTATTCAATGAGTTCCGCATAGAATATGTTACTAATATTAGGGAAAATGAGACCTATAAGTTGAGGTGATTTTCCTTGTAAGCCTCGTGCTAAATTATTTGGTTTGTATCCTAAAATTTTCATAGCTTCATGAACGTTTTTTTTAGTTTTTTCTGACAAATAGCCTTTGTTATTAATGACACGAGATACAGTTGTCGGACTAACTCCAGCTAATTCAGCTACATCTGTTAATTTTGCTACCATATTAATATTCCAATTCAAAGTATTTTCCAATAGGTTTCCCTGATTTTATTTGAATCCCATTTTGGTCCTTCTCAGGAAATACACGACTGGTAAATACTTTCTCTCCTTTATTAATAAAAATCTCAATGATTGAATTATCTACAAAAATATTAGCAATTGTTTCTTCAGTATCTATTAAGCATTCACGAGTCATACCAAAATCAATTGCATATTGAATTCCTGCTTTACTCCGATCTAAAATAACTTTTCCTTCTTTAGTATCAACTATTAAGCTGAGTCCATTCCCTTTATCATCAGCAAAAAGAAGTAATTCTGATTTCTGATTAGCCGGAAAAGTCACTTCCAGTTCATAAGTATTACTTGTTTCTATTTTTGACGTAAAATCTTCACAACTAGTTCGCAGTGTTTTAATAGCATCTACAGGGTATTGATAAAGTTTTCCATTATTGATAGAAAGCTCCTTAACAAGACTCATTGCGCCTTGATAATCATACTTATCTGTTGGATATTCAACATCAGGAAGCCCAATCCAACTAACAATTAAAGTACGTCCATCAGGAGAATTAAATCCTTGTGTTGCATAAACATCAAACCCATAATCAAGATTTTTAATTTTAGAAGAACCCACAAGTTTCGCAGTTCTTTCATCAAAACTTTGACAAATTTTATAAGTATTCGGATAAATATTATCATAACTAAGTTCTGATTTATCAAGACCCTGAGGACAATAAATCAGAATTGGTGTATCATTTACAAATAAAAGATTAGGGCACTCTATCATGTATTCTGAACCACTACTACAAAAATCAAGATTTCCTACTTCTGACCACTTTTCAACACTGTTACCTACAGCTTTATAAAGCTTAATAACTCCTCTTTTTTCAAGACTTTGTCCTCCAACAATTGCATAAAATTGACCTTTATAATCAAAAATTTGCGGATCTCTAAAATGATCTGTTACGTCCTCAGGTTTGTTAATAAAGACATCCTCACACTTAGTAATATTGTAACTTCTATCCATCCATGCTCCCAATTGAAATGAATCACGTCTCCAATTTTTATCACGAACATTTCCTGTATATAATAAAAGTAATTTGCCATCTACTTCATATGCTGATCCAGAATATGCTCCATGACTATCGTATTTTGTATCTGGAAGAAGCTCTGTTCCTGTTATATTAAAATGAACTAAATCATCTGACTCAGCATGCACCCATTTTTTTAACCCGTGTGCCGCTCCAAATGGCCAATTTTGGTAAAAAAGAGTGAATTTTCCATTAAAAAAAGAGAACCCATTCGGATCGTTAAGCAACCCTGTTTTAGGTTCAATATGATAGCTAGCATGCCAAGGAGATTGCTTAATATTTTCTTTTATTTTTGTAATCTCATCTTTACTCCATTCAGAATAAGCGCGATATCGTATTTCTCGAGATAATTCCATATTTTACTCCTTCAAAGTATCTTTTTATAACTAATATAGTAAACGTTTTCTCTATAAAAATCAATCATTCTATCTAAAAATAAAAAAAATATGATAAACGTTTGACATGTTCATGAAATATGCTAAAATAAACATAAATTAAAAAAAGCGCTTTCTCAGAAAGAGAAATATGATAAAAGGAGTTGTTCATATGGACTATGCTAAACTAGCTTCCGACATAATTCTAGCAGTTGGAAAAGATAATCTTATCGCTGCTGCACACTGTGCAACACGTCTTCGTCTCGTACTAAAGGATAATACAAAAGTTAATCAAAAAGCTTTGGATGAAAACCCAAATGTAAAAGGTACCTTTAAAATTGATGGTCAGTATCAGGTTATTATTGGTGCTGGTGACGTTAATTTTGTCTATGATGAACTTATAAAAAAAACTGGCCTTTCAGAGCTTTCAACAGACGACTTGAAACAAATAGTTGATAAAAATAAAAAATTCAATCCAATTATGGCATTAATTAAACTACTATCAGAAATTTTCGTACCAATTATTCCTGCACTTGTTGCAGGTGGTTTATTAATGGCTCTACGAAATTTTTTAACTGCCGCGGGTCTTTTTGGACCAAAATCAATCGAAGAAATGTATCCTGCAATTAAAGGAATTTCCTCTATGATTCAGCTTATGTCAGCTGCACCATTTATGTTTTTACCAATTCTAGTTGGTATTTCCGCTGCTAAACGTTTTGGAGCAAACCAATTTCTAGGTGCTGCAATTGGTATGATTATGACAACTCCAGACCTTGGTGGAGCCACTGAATATTGGAATATTTTTGGATACCATGTTGCACAAACAAACTATGCCTACCAAGTAATTCCGGTATTAGCTTCCGTATATCTTTTGTCAATATTGGAAAAATATTTTCATAAAAAACTTCCTTCATCTATTGATTTTACATTCACACCATTATTATCCGTAATAATTACTGGATTCTTAACTTTCACAGTTATTGGTCCCACAATGTTATTACTATCTAATGGAATCACAGATGCTATTGTTTGGTTATATAATGCAACTGGGTTCATAGGAATGGGGATCTTTGGTGGAACATATTCACTCATTGTTATGACTGGTCTTCATCAGTCATTTCCTGCAATCGAAACACAGTTACTTTCAGCATGGACAAATGGTATCGGACATGGGGATTTTATCTTTGTAGTTGCTTCCATGGCAAATGTAGCTCAAGGTGCTGCAACATTTGCTATTTGGTTTTTAACTAAAAATTCTAAAACAAAGAGTCTGGCTTCTTCTGCTGGATTATCAGCACTTCTTGGTATTACTGAACCAGCATTGTTTGGAGTAAACTTAAAATACCGTTTCCCGTTTTTCTGTGCTCTAATTGGTTCAGGTATTGCTGCAGCGATAACAGGTCTACTTAAAGTTGTTGCTGTATCACTCGGTTCAGCTGGATTTCTTGGGTTCCTTTCAATCAACGCAACTTCTATCCCCTTTTACTTGCTATGTGAATTAATAAGTTTTTCAGTTACTTTTGCAATTACTTATTTCTATGGTAGAACAAGATCTTCCGGTATCTTTGCAGCAGAAGCAATTGCTGAACAAACATCAGTTGATACTTCAGAAATAAATACAAATCAAATAGCAAATGCTGATGAACCTACAACAGTAGAAACGATTGTTAGTCCTCTTGCTGGTGAAATAACTACTCTTGGTTCAGTTAATGACCCAGTATTTTCTTCAGAATCTATAGGAAAAGGGATTGCTATTAAACCAAATGGGAACACTATATATTCTCCAGTAGATGGTATTGTCCAAGTCGTATTTGAAACTGGGCACGCTTATGGCCTCAAATCAAATACTGGTGCTGAAATATTAATTCATGTTGGTATTGACACAGTATCATTGAATGGTAAAGGATTCACTAAAAAAGTTGGTGCTAAACAAAAAGTAAAAAAGGGAGAGGTTCTTGGAACATTTGACAGCACAGTAATTACAAATTCAGGACTTGATGATACAACAATGGTTATTGTAACAAACTCTAAAGATTATTCAGAAGTTATTCCTATAACTAAAAATATAGTTACTGAAGGTGCAGCCTTATTGACAATTAAATAGCTTATTAAAAGTTAATAGACTCTCTATACAAAGAGAGTCTATATTTTTATTATAGTTAATTATAACTATTCTAAGCTAATTAATTTGACATAAAACCAAGTAGAAAGATAACATTCTTTATCTAATTCAGTTATATATCACTTTTTTTGCAGGTGCTTCAACAGTTAAGATTTCAATAGAAACTGGACTATTTTCTAATATACCCTCTTCTTTTGCATGTTTCCTACATAAATTATTTTTTGTAGATAGTACTCCTATGTCCTATTGAAAATATTTGTATTATAATTTCTGAATCACAAATATTAGCCAATATTCGATAATTTCCAATTCTGTAACGCCATTCACCACTTCTATTTCCAGTCAAGCCTTTTCCATGTTGACGAGGATCAGTAGTTCCTTCTAAGTTTTTTCTAATCCAAGCTACTATTATTCTTGCCTGATTTCTATCCATTTTTTTTAATTGTTTCTGCGCTTGTGGCATATATACAACTTTATATTTCATTTAGTAAATTCTCCATTTCCTCTTGAGAAATACCAATCTCTTTTTTCTCTTTGGAAATTTCTATTGCGTTCCGTAAGGTTTTTAAATCAATTTCATCTTCAATTTTATCTAATACAGCTTTTCGATAAAGTTCAGTTAATGAAGAATTATGAGCTTTTGCATATTCTAACACAAGTTCTTTCTCATCCTCAGGAATTCTAAATGTAATTGTTGATTGAGACATCTTATTACCTCCATTCGCACTTTGTAATAACATTGTATTAAAAACAAGGGATTTTGTCAATACAATGTTATTATAAATGTGATGATTACTCCAATATATAGAATAAAACATGAACTATATTTCAAATGATACTAAAATTAAGGTTTATGTCATTGTTTCAAATGTATCTAAATACTTTTCGACAAACCTTTCACTGAGTAAATCAAATTGTAAAAGTAACTTTTGGCACTGCACCTCCAGTGCCTTTTCGTCCAAATGATAATCTATTAATTGAGAATATAATTTTTTAGTTTCTTTAATAATAAGCAGTATATTATCAAATGTTAATACCTTTACACCCTCAGCAAAAGAAGCTTTTGTTGCTATTTTATCTTGATGAACACTAACTGGTAACGCTTCGATATCAGGAAACTTAGTTTTAAACCATCTTTCTGCTATAAGAAGTTGCCCATGTTCTTCTTTTCTAAAAGCATTATGTTCTTTTTTTCGACTTTTAGCTTCAATAATGATTCCTTTTTTCTCATTAATCAGCCATAATACATCTGGACCTATTCCATCATCATCAAATCTTTCTGATATAAAGCCTAAATAATCACCTAATTTTTTTAATGCTTCTTCAAATTGATTTGCACTAGAAGTAGAAGTAATTAATGATTCGATTTCATCAATATTACTTAAAATTCCTCGTGGGCTTCTAAATTCTTTATATTTTTTTACTATCATTTTAGATTGATCGGACGGCACTTTTAGTTGAGGATATTCATCATTTGAATTAGTGATTCTAAATAAATTTTTATTATTAAAGTACGCTTGCTTTTGATACTCTTCAAATGTTACTTTATCCTTAAATACATATGCCATTCTTGCACAAAACTGTTGTAACCAACCTTTTTCATATTGATTCATCGATTCATTTTGCTCTAAATAACTATTAATTTTAACAATAGCCTTATCTAGACAGTCCATATCCCACAAATCTACAATTACTCGTTCAATTCTAGCAAATGATGAATCTTTTTTTACAATATGATCTTGATCAATATACTCTACCAACTCTTCAGAATGATAATTTGTCCATCCACTATCTCTATTTAAACTTTGCTTTATAACATCCAATAAATCTGAAACACTTTTAACTTCTTGACTAACTATTTTTCCCATTTCGATTTGAGCTTTGGTGGCACTAGTAAAATAAGAAAAATTATTTTCCATACTAACCCATGTTGTTAAATCTTTTCCTATAAGTACGTCTATACAATAATCAGAAGCTCCTCTAGCTCCCCTTCCTAAGCCTTGCTCAATCCTTTGCGTCATCATTCTTGTAATTGAATCACCACCCATTAAGGCTGCTGCTCGAAAAATCTCATAACTTGAAGTTCCTATTGGCATACCATCCATTATTAAAAGTCGGCAAGCATCACCTGGTAAATCAATTCCATCATATCTATTTGAAAAAACGACCGGGCCAAATTCAATCTTTTTTTGCATTTTATTTACAATATTATTTACTTCTTCAGATCCATGAGGAAAAATAACATCTGATTCCCAACGACTTGATTTTTCATCTGACGGAGCAATTACAACGGCTCCATATTCATTTTCAACAACATAATTAAGTAATTTAAAGGAATCTTTTAAATCATCAAACGGAAAATCCATCAATCCTGGTATTAATATCATTCTTTCACTTATTCCTGCAACAGAACTAGAGGTTAACGGGTTATTTACAGCACTTTCCGAAACATTAAATGTTCTTATAATATCACTGTCATCTGAGATAGTAGCAGACATATAAATTTTACGTTTGGCATTCTTAAATGTAGGGAATATATCCAGTAGTGGTTGAATGAGTGTTATTGTAAATTTACTTTTACTAATAAATGCATGACACATAGATAAACGATCTCTAATTAATGGCCAAGAAAAAACATCTTTTTCTTTTACTTTAGAACTTACATATGTCATAGATTCTATGAATTCCCAATAAGGTACTTCCAAAACCATATCTTCTTTGCCATCAATAACTTCATCAAAAGTTCCTTGTTTTCCAATTTCAATAAAGCTTTTTCTAAAATGAGAACAAAGTTCTAAATACAATTTTTCATCTTCAGCTTTACTTATTTCTAAAGTAAAACTATCCCTAATAACTGGTAATGCTGCATGTGCATCATCAAAAATAATTGTAGAAACATATTGAATTGAAGTTTTCCCTTGAACCCCAAATTTACTTTTACCATTAAATAATGCTGAATAAGTTGCTATCATAATAGCCTTTCCATTGACAAATTCTTGTGATAATGGTTCTCCTTTTTCATATTTTACTACAGACATTCCTAACTCTTTAGCTTTTTCAAAAGTTTGATTTACTAGTTGGGTAGTAGGAGTCAAGTACAACACTGGTTCTTTTAGCTCGTTCATTGTAGATTGAGCAATCAACAAGCCAACCATTGTTTTTCCACCACCCGTATGCAATTTTATAATATTATCTTTTTGATCTTTGTTTTTAAACCAAGCATTTAAAACTTCCGATTGACTGGAATAAAGATCATTTATTCCTTCAGGTTTTGGTATTCTTCTAAAAATTTCAATTGGATCGATAACATCTTGTTTTTTTTCTATTTTTTTAAGTTTACTAAAATCAACCATTTTTAAGCTCCTTTACTGATTTTCTTAGAAATAATTATATTATTTATTTCTAATATTGTCATTTAATATTATGTTTATATGTTTCTATTGATTTTTTTACGGAATGAAAGCATCAAGTAAAGTATTATTGGATTAATTAACTACCATCGATTATACAACTAGACAATGCATGTTTTTAGAAACAGCGCATGAAAAAGGGAAAAACAAATAGTCTCGATTGTCTAATTAGGATACCGTTAAAATTGACACAAAGCATTTACTAGTGAATAGCATAAGCAAACTACTTTCATAAAAACGTACAAAAAAGGCAACAATTTTTGTTGCCTTTTTCTTTATGTCTCCTAATCTAAAATTTTTATATTATACTAGTTACTCTTCTTCATCTGTAAATTTTGCTGGGTAGAATATTTTTTCCCGCTCTTCTTTATTGGATAACTTGTCAATTGGTTCAAAAAAAATATATCCCTTTTTCCAACTAACTTTGTACTTGCTAGGATCTCCTTTTTCTGTATAAATCCCATCAACCAAATCATACTCGCTAATTATTATAGGCTCTTTATGATACTTTTCGGGATATACTCCTTGTTTTCTAATACCTTTCTGAAAAGAATTTACTTCTCCAGACCCATTTGAAACCCATAAATATGCTTCTAGATCTTCTTTGGTTACTACCCCTTCACCAGAAACAGACAATGTTTCAAAATATTTTTTATCCCTTTCTTTTTCTCTTTCTTGTACAGTTTCTATTATGGGATTATTTTCTGATTCATCTACCTTATACACAAAAAATAAAAAAAAGATAATGTAGATATGACCAATACCCCTATCAAATATTTTTTATTTACCATAATTTTAGCCAAATCTTAAATGTTGAAGATTCCAAGCAGACAGCCAAACTGTTGATACTTTCCATTTGCCATCATCACCTTTAAATCTAGTTTCGAATAATCTCCAATAATAACCTTGACTATCCCCAAAAAAAATAAAAAATTAACTATGCTACTGGATATAATATCCAGTAGCATAGTTAATTTTTTATAATGAATGCTTTTTTGTCAATACTTTTTTATATAACACATTTTAATTCACTAAAAATTTTATCGTCTTGAATTGATCATCCTTCTAAACTAAAATTTCAACTCTTTGGATCATGCTTTTACGGACGATTATCCACTCAAACGTTTTATAATCATTCATTCTAGTATATACTGTTTAATATAATCTCATCGCTAATAGAAAAAACAAAAGTTTTTGACTCATCGGTTTAATTTATGATATATAGTTACTTCAGAAGTTTCTATTCCTCACTTAAATTAATCGCATTTCCTAGTTTTTTGAAATTTCATTCATATCAGGATTATCTGGAATATAAAAAAATTTATTATATTAAGTTTTATCTTCAACGTTCTTATCTCTTTTGTTTTCTTCTAATAACAAATACAACAGTAAAACCAATAAGACTAACTACAAGCAAAGCCGCGCCCAATGTATTTAATACTAAATTATTATTAAATCCTGTTCTAGGAAAAGATTTAGCGCTCTTTTTTCCTGTAGAAGCATTATCCATTTTAACTTTATCATTTGACTTGTTTGCTTCTTTAAATTCAGTATTCGATGTTTTGTTAATTTGACCTTTATTCTCTTCTTTTAACACATCAATTTTTTTATATACGTAAACGATCTCTTGTTCATTCTCTGTAAATACGCCAGAAGCATTTCCCGTTATCTTTTCAAATTGATAACCGTCAAATGTTTTTTGCTCAGTAGAATACTCCTTGCCTACAATGTCTGTCTTAGTAATAGGATCAATTAATTGATTTCCCTCTTCATCTATATAACGAACTGTTATCGTTGATTGTTTTACAGGAGGAGTTACAACTTTCTTATATACATAAACGATCTCTTGATCACTCTCTGTAAATACACCAGAAGCATTTCCCGTTAACTTTTCAAATTGATAACCGTCAAATGTTTTTTGCTCAGTAGAATACTCCTTACCTACAATGTCTGTCTTAGTAATAGGATCAATTAATTGATTTCCCTCTTCATCCATATAGCGGACTGTTATTGTTGACTGTTTTGTAGTCGGGTAAGTCACCGTTACCTGTTTATCATCAGTAACTGTTAATAGATGCATGGGTTTTTGTGGAGTGGTTGAAGTTTCTCCTGTTTCGGGGTTTAAGTAAACTTGATCATAGTAATAATTAAGATCACCTTGCACAGTTGTATTTATAGTTCCTTGCTGATTAGGTATTTGTGCCACACTAAAAGTCTTTTCTTCTCCACTTTTCAAATTAAATGCTGGAAAATCGATATCGGATAAAGTTATGTTTTCAAGATCGCTCGTACCGTCATTTTTAACTGTGTAGGTTACAGTAATTTCTTCATTTGGATTACTTATTTTTTGTTCTGTTGTCATATCAAGTTTTATAGAAGCATGAGGAATTAATCCTAGATTTGCTATTGCATAACTGTGAACATACGGATTTTGAGTATCATTACTTTCAGTAAATGTTCCGTCTAAATTGTAGAAACCACTGACTGTTTGGAGAGGAGCTTTATTATCAAAGTAATAGAAACCATCTGCTGAAAATTGTGAACTATTAACAATACTTGCTTTATTGGATTCAGTAATAGTTAACCATTTTGGTAGTTGACTAGGATTAATGTAAATGTAATTAATGTATGAGCTATCTTCGGGTACATTTTGAGCAATCCAGTTAGCTAAATTTAGGTTCCCAAAACCTGTTCTGTATGGTACTTCTGCATTATCCATAAGCGGATTAGCATCAGAAAATTGCTTTGAAACACTTTCGTACTCCGTCCAATCATCTGTTTCCATAGCTTTATCTGTTATTTCCGACCAATCTTTATTTAAATTCTGCTTTACCCATGCTGACTTAGGCTCAATAACAGCTGTAGCAGAATTAATAGGGGTTGTAGTAGATCCAGCATTCAAATGATTATTTCCTGGATAATCAAATCCTACCGTCAAATCCTTATTTGTAAAGGCTAGTTTATCAAAATGAATAGCAGGTGCTGACGGTTCATTTTGGTCTTGTATTCCATTGCCATTTAAATCAAACCAAATACGTGAACCATAGATAGGCAGAGTATCATCTGCAAATGCAGTGATTGCCATTCCCCCAAACGCAAAAATACATACTACTCCGAAAAGTATTTTTTTTATCATTTCTTCCTCCTTGAAATTATATTTTATTTTGTTTTTAACCCTAATTACATAGAATATACACAAATTAAGAAATTTTTTCAAATTATAAAAACTACCTTAAAAAACAACATAAAGAGCAATAGACATAATAACTTTAAGATAGTAGTAATTTATTTGAATATCACTATTATTCCCTAAATTAAAGTATACCCATAATTTACAAAAGATTGTTCTAAATATATAAAGAAAAAGTCAAAAACTTTTAAGTTTCTGACCTCAATTGTTTTTAGTTGAAAATGCATCTGTCACTTTTCTTTTTAAGTGGCAAAATAATTTGTTGTTAAATGGCAAATGGCTCCTATGTCAATACTCCGAACAAAAAAGTCGAAAGAAATTCTAAATAGCTGTTAAAAGTGAAAAATGAGAGAACGGGGTGGATCAATGAATATAAATTAGATCATACGTTTATCCATTAACAAAAAGAAGACGCACTTCGCTTGATGAATTGATTTTAGGAGGAAGTAATGTGAATAATATGACTGAAAAGTTAATCCAGGATGGCAGTAAGACAAGACGAGCAAAACTAAATATGATTACCACATTGATTGGGAGTTTTCTACTATTTTTTGGTTTTGCCTGTTTTTTCATCAAAATGAATTCAGTAGAATATGTTGATGCAGCTGGCATTTTACACGAAAATTTTTACCTTTTACCGATTGGATTTCTTTTCCTTTTTGCGGGAATGATTGTCTTTTTAGTCACAGGGATTAGATTTATCATAGAGCTTGTTCGGATAAAGGCAGAGCAAACAAAATAAATAAAAGAGCGGAAAAAACGTTTGATCTAATCGAATTTTTTCTATCAAAAACATAGGCAAAAAGGATTTGGGACAAACACTCATGAGATCGATCGCTCTCATGGATGTTTGTCCCAATCGCTTTACGTATGAGATAAAAAATTTTCCTACCTATATTTTTTCAAAGTCATTTTTCTTTTTCTTCTTGCTACTTTTCAGGACTTATACTTTTTCTCCGTTAGAAGCAATCACTTCTTTATACCAGTAGAATGAATCTTTGCGATAACGCTCTAAACTGCCTTTTCCTGTGTCATCTTGATCGACATAAATAAACCCATATCGTTTTGACATTTGCGATGTCCCACAACTAATTAAGTCAATGCACCCCCAAGGAGTATACCCCATCAAATCAACGCCTTCTTTCACTGCTTCACGCATTTGCTGAACATGCTTACTCATGTAGTCAATTCGATAATCATCATGAATCTTCTTATCTTCGGTTAATACATCCTTTGCTCCCAATCCATTTTCACATACAAATAATGGTTTTTGAAAACGATCATACAACTTAATTAAAGAAATTCTCAACCCAATTGGATCGATTGGCCAATCCCACTGTGATAACTCTAAATACTCATTTTTAATTGGACTGTCAAATGTTCCCGCTAACTTAGATGCATCCTCTCTTGCTTCAGCCACGTGAGACATATAGTAACTGATCGCAACAAAGTCTACTGTACCGTTTTTTAAAATTTCAGCATCTTCTGGTTCAATATCAATTGTCAAATTATTTTCAGCAAAATAACTGTAAATATAACTTGGATAATAGCCACGCGCTTGAACATCTGGATAGAACATATTCAGTTGATTAGATTTTACTGCCTGTAACTGATCTTCTGGCTTCGTCGTATGAGCATATGCTTCGATTTGATTGATCATACAGCCAATTTCAACATTAGGGACAATTGCTTTCGCCGCTTTTACAGCTAATGCACTAGCCAAAAACTGATGATGAGATGCTTGGTAAGCAGCTTCTAACGAATTTTCCACCAAATCTTCCAGAACTCCAGCTCCAGTGTATAAACTGTTTAAATTCATATTCATTTCATTAAATGTAATCCAATAACGGACTTTGTTTTTGTATCTTTCTAAAATAACTTTTGCATATTTTTCAAATAAAGAGACCAGTTCTCGGCTAATCCAGCCATTATATTTTTTGGTTAACTCAATTGGCATTTCATAGTGAGACATTGTTACTAGAGGTTCGATACCATACTTAGCGCACTCATCAAAGACCGCATCATAAAATGCTAATCCTTCTTCATTCGGTTCATTTTCTAAACCAGTAGGAAAAATTCGCGCCCATGAAATCGATAGTCTGAAACACTTAAACCCCATCTCAGCAAACAACGCAATATCTTCTTTATAATGGTGATAAAAATCAATCCCCCAACGTTTTGGAAATAGATACTTCTCAGAATGCTTTGTATACTCTTCTAATTCACTTGACGTAACATTAAACGTAAAATTGTTCACCGTCCCAGAAGCATAAGGATCTTTATATGCTGCAAAGTCGGAAGTAGACAATCCTTTTCCTCCCTCTAAATAGGCTCCTTCAATTTGATTGGCCGCTGTAGCGCCGCCCCATAAAAATCCCTTTTTAAATCCTTGATTTGCGTTCATACTTTATTTCTCCTTTTTTATTTATTGAATACACATCATTAATCTTGATGTTTTTGATTCTACATTTTCATCGCCTGTAATAATAATATCTAGAAATTCTGCACTATTAGTGACAATAACCATTGTTGTTTCATCGTACCCTTTATCAACAATTTCTTTCAGGTTGTACCTAAGCAAAGGTTGCCCTTTGTTTATCGTTTCTCCCTCTGAAACAAATCGCTCAAAATATTTTCCTTGTAAATTTACCGTATCGATCCCTACATGAATCAACACTTCCGCCCCCTTAACCGAACGCAACCCGATCGCATGATTTGTTGGAGTGGTCATGGTGATCTCACCATCAAAAGGAGCATAGATCGTATCCCCTAATGGTTTAATTGCTACCCCTTTTCCCATCATTCCACTAGAAAAAGTCTCATCAGAAACAGCTTCTAAAGGAATTAAACTCCCTTTCATAGGCGAAAAAATCTCAATAGGTTGGTTCGATTCTTGTGGAATTGACTTTAGACTAGATGTCTTTTTATCCGTTGTTTCCTCCTTTTCATCTTCTTCAAATCCCCAAAGCATAGTCAAAACGAAAGAAACAACAAAACTTGCAATGTAACCGATCACAGCATAAATAAAATTATTGGAGTTTTTCATAATATAGGTTGGTAATGCTGTAATACCAGGAATTGAAAATGCGGTTGCTTTTACAGCTAAAAAACCAAAAATTGTTCCGCCGACCCCGCCTCCAATTAAAGAAGCATAGAAAGGTTTTTTCAAGCGTAAAGTAACTCCATAAATTGCAGGTTCAGTAATGCCAAAGACTGCTGGAATAAACGTTGAAAATGCCAAAGACTTGGTTTCTGCCCTTTTTGATTTGAGAGAGACCCCTAAAACAGCCCCAGCTTGTGCACTATTGGCGACCAAATTCATCGGTAGCAACATAATGTCATACCCAAACTTTTGAAGACTGGCAAATGTTCCAGGGAAAAAAGCATAGTGCATTCCTGTCAAAACAATTAGAGGCATTAGTCCTCCCATTAACAGTCCTGCTAACGGTCCTGTGACATTAAATAAAGTTGTAAAGATTTGTTCCAAATATTTACCTAAAAAATTACCTAGCGGAGCAACGAATGCTAATAAAATCGGTGCTGTAATCAATAACGATAACATTGGACTAAATACAATATTAACCGTTTTAGGAACAATTTTATCCATCCATTTATTCACAACGCTCAATAACAAAACACCTAAAATAATAGGCAGTACAGTAGAAGAATAGTTATTTAATGGAATCGATAGTCCAAACATTGATAGTGGGCTTGCACCATCTGCTGCACCATTTACTAATGTTGGATACATTAACATTCCCGCTAAAGCCACTGCTAATGATTCTTTGGTCTTAAATTTACGCGCTGCAGTCATAGCTACTAAAAATGGCAAGAAATAAAAGACTCCATCAGATAATACATTTAATACTGCATATGATGAACTTTCCACAGACAACCAGCCAAAAACGACAAACAGAGCCATCAACCCTTTAATTAAACCAGAACCAATAATTGCGGGCATTAAAGGGGTAAAAATACCGCTAATGACATCAAAAATAGTATCTAAGACATTCATTTTTTTCTTGTTATCCGTTGTCTTTTCTTTATTTGAGTTCGCTAATTGCTTATCAATTTCCTGAAAGACCTCTGCTACTTTAGCACCGATGATTATTTGATATTGACCTCCACTAAACTGACTGCCTATCACCCCATTTAATTGATTAATTTCTTTCATGTTAACCTTTGCATCATCCAACAGATTAAATCTCAAACGTGTAATACAATGCCAATTTTGAGAAATATTTTCGCTCCCACCTATGAGAGTAATTATTTGTTGCGCTAACAGTTGATTTTCCATATTCTTTCCCTCCTAAGAACGAGAAAAAGCCCAAACGAAAAAATTCCGTTTAGGCTTATGCTCTGTTCAGATAACACACCTTTATGTTATTTTGTTTTAATTCTTTCAATATGAATCACTAAGTAAACCAATTCATCTTCTGAGATTTTCCACTGATAGTCCCTCTCTAGCATCTCTTTAATAATCAGTCCGCAAGCATAACTTTTCATATACCTTTCTTGAATAAGTTCTCTAATCTGTTTATCCATTTTTAAAGATTCTTGACTATTTTTTTGTCGAATAATGAAATAACGAATATGAGTAATAAATCGTGAATAATCGGCAGTCGTTTTATCCAGAATAGTGTCAAAGATTGTCTGCACACTTTTAACAATTTTTTTGATAACCTCAGTAATTTGTAAGGTATCGACCATATTTGGCTGATCGATTTGTGCATTGACAAAATGCAGAGCAATAAAAGAAGCTTCTTCTGGCAGTAAGGTTACGCCCATTTCGTTTTGAACAATTTCCAATGCTTTTTTACCTATTTGATATTCCTTATAGTATAAATGAGGAACTTCCCACTTGATAGGATTATCATTTTCTTGGATAGAATATATTGAAAATGTCAGGTGATCTGCTAAAGAAAATAGTAGGCCTGTACCGAATTTTTGATTTAGAATTAGTTCACCTGATTCAATAATTCTAGCAGAAACGCTTAGAATTTCAGGTTGAAAATTGTCAATTTTATGATCCGTTTGTTCCTCTGCATTCGGAGTAAAAATCTTGCTAATTAAACTTTCATCGATTGAATCCCCTTGTCTCTTTTTAAACCCTATTCCTGTACCAAATAAAACTTTTTCATTTCCCATTTGATCTTGAACTAAAACAATATTATTATTCAGTGTTTTTACTACGATCATTATTCTCACCTCCTGAAAGACAAAAAAAAACACCAAATCCTAAAACCAAGCTTCTTTCATGAATAACTTAAGAATCACTTCGTTTTTTAACTTGGTGGTGCCTGACTATGGATCAGTAACACTCCTGCATCTGTGAACCCATGTTACTATATAAATTTTTAAATGTCAACCCTTACATTCCACCTATTACAAGGAAATATTGGGTACAACATAGTACATTCAACCTGTATTTACCTAAATGTTTTGGACAGTATACGATTAGTGAGGATTGGACAGAAGTGTTTAACTCCGATCCTCGAAGCATGGGAAATCGTCTGTTCCTACCGTTTATTTAGATATGTCTCAGGGGCTCCTTTACTAGATTATAGCGAACAATCTGTCCGTATTTCTAGTATAGGAGCCATATTCTTTTTTTCCCTATGGTATCAGTTAATTTAGGGACAAACGAAACACAAGTAGGGCAAGTTTTTCTACCAATATAAATAATGCTTCCTTCACGCAAATTATTTATAGAATTTGGATGAATTACAGAAAAATTACTTACATTTTTCTGATAAGAAAACATAGTCCCTCTGAATAATATGATACCAAAAATTCCAAGTAGAAAAATTATACCTATATAAATGAAAAGATTTTTATTTCTATTCATAGAAAACTCCTTTGGTTAATAAATATCGCTTATCTATAATTATCAATTAAATATCAAATGATTATATAATCATTTGATATTTAATTGATTCTATTTCGCAATATATTAAAGACCAAAAGTGTTGCTACAACTAAGGCTACTAATTATACCAACGCCTTTTCACAAATCAAGTACTTCTATCGCTGGGTATAACTACTACTTAGGCTAAGCGCTCTTATGTAAACTAAATTATTATAATTAAGCTATCTCATATTTTATAATAGAATCTTTAAAAATATTAGCACTCAAATTATTTATTGTTTGAATAAATGACATCCCACTAATGTTTCTGCTTTTTAAAGGTATTTAAATCTTCTTAGGTTAGTACTATTAATCATTAAAATGAAAAAAGACTACGTGATTAACCGTAGTCATGAAAATTAATCTCTAGGCAATTTTAGCAAATTATCATTTGGTGTATCATTCGGTTCAGATCGAACATATCGCTGTCCATTTCTCATTGCAAGGATTAATTTAGGATATGGAGGAATGTTAACATCAACAGTATTTCCGCCTTTTATAAAATCATAAATTGATTCTTTTGAGTAATATGCGGGTTTTTTGACACCAGTCAAATAAATATCTTTAATTTCTGTAACATCATTTGAAAAACCTTTTGAATCATTCATCCTAATTCTTGTAGCTCTGGCCATTATACAACATTCCCTCCTGTTTTATATATCAATAATACACTACATAATTGAAATAACAAAGTTTAAAAATGTGGATATTTTAAGAGAGTGTAAAATATTTTGTGTAAATAGAAAAAAGGAAGTCCCTTCTGTAGAATAGAGTTACCACAACACATTCACAGAATTCCGCGCGACCGCAACGGCGAGTTCAAGCAACAGACTGTTCCTGCTTATAGACGGACGAATGATACCTTAGAGGAGACCGTCATTCACCTCTTCCGAAAAGGTATTACCATGTCGGAAATCGCAG
>SKEQ01000530.1_pt1 | contig 28196 bp, 37 predicted proteins | sample 4826751 | NCBI WGS metagenome assembly SKEQ01 (sample SAMN11008805, study PRJNA524170) | human gut metagenome | biome: Human fecal sample; material: Feces; isolation source: fecal sample from pouch patient p44 | host: Homo sapiens | place: Israel: Tel-Aviv | collected 2013-07-11 | reverse complement strand
CTGCGAAATTCAGGCGAATGCTGTTTACGGGGTTTTTTACTGGTTGATACTGTTTTTGTCATGTGAGTCACCTCTGACTGAGAGTTTACTCACTTAGCCGCGTGTCCACTATTGCTGGGTAAGATCACTGTACGTCGTAGAGACTTTGACTTCTTAAAAGCCCAACAAGTCGATGAAGGCTGGTCTTATTTACATAATGTCTATATCAACGCCTGTTATTATGTTCACTCCTCCCCCCAAGCGAACCTAAATGTTACATCAACATTTATATCACTTATGGAGGGAGATTGTAATTCAACACAGCATAAAATGGTGAAAAAACTTCATGAGGTAGTATCGGCGCTGATGAGAATCATTATAAAGTATTATCATCAGCATATCTCAAACATTTTCTTTAGAAACAAAAAGGATTTAGAGAAAATAATGGGAAAAAGCCTTTATTCATATTATACCAGCTTAGACAATTAATTCTCTCATATTCATTGCGTAGAGCATAAATATCTATCTAACCACCTAAAATGCCAGAAAATCTAGTTGTATACCGGTGCGAAAATATCTCGCGTTTCATCTGCCACTGCTGCTGAATGCCCTGCCCAGCGAAACAGAGTGTTTCCTTCCCGTCTTTTGCGTTGAGGTGCTCCAGCACGCTCATTAACTTTTCGCTCCCAGGACCCAGCGCGTTATCGTCGAATAGGTTAGGGCATGCTCTGACTGAAGAAGTCCCCCAGCATTACCCCGGCTTTCTGATATCGGTGTCCGTCTTTCCATATTGCATCCAGACTCCCCGTTGCTACTGCAATGATATCCCGACTGTCCTGTGTCGGGATGAGCAGCTTCACCGACGCGTTGTTACAGTAGTACGACTCGTTCAACGCAAAGGGTATCGTGTAAAACCGATGATGACACTGCCGGCAATCAGCACTGACGTCAGCAAACGTGAGAAAGAACAGATAAGCCGAACGATTTAGGAAATGTTTGAAGAGACTGATATGTGGATGGTTTCAGTTTAAACGCCTTGAACCGTCATATTACCTAAGTACAATCCGCTGTGACTGGCAATCATTCAATACTTGCACTATCAAAAGTGCATCAGCCAACCGCAGCACGTCTTGCATACGACCTGTCTGCGGTTTCAATCACCTCTCACCACCAGTCCCATCAATAATAATTAAACAGCGCCTAAACAAAATAAATAACAACAAGTCAACAACCTCGACAGGATGCCGATGGGATGATGAAGAGATAAGAAAGAATAACTAGTAAAGCCCTAAAACGTCAGCGTTCAGACGCGTTTTTTACTTAACCGGTAACAAATACGTTGTATCATAGCAACATAAAATGATTGTTCTAAATCAGATTAACTCCTCACTTTTGTACAATGTCGCTTACAGGTATACCATGAAATCCGAGACGCTAACTGTCCAACAACTTTTTCAAGACCGCCGACAATACTGTGTTCCATTCTATCAACGTGCCTATGTATGGACTCAGCGAAACCAATGGTCAGCTCTACTGGAGGATATCCTAGAGAAAGCACAATCCCGGCTCTCGGGTACAAAACCAACTCCCCATTTCCTTGGTGCAGTGGTACTGGAACCTCAACCAAAAAAAGGATTATTCGGTGTAGATTCCATACATATTATTGATGGTCAGCAACGATTGACCACTCTTCAATATGTTCTGGCATCCATCCGATTAGCATTACGTGCGACAGATCTTTCCAACTTAGAGCCTCTCATTTCGTCTTGCCTGAAAAACTCAAACGAAGACACAATGCGAAATAAAGAAGTAGAGCGCTTCAAACTGTGGCCAACTTTTCGGGATCAAACTCATTTTATTCAAAGTTTTAATGTTGAAAATATTGACGATATCCGGAATGTATTCTCTGATAGTTTCACGCAGCATGGTACGTTGCGTAAGCATTTTAATCACCCGCCATCACTAGAAGCATTATGTTTTTTTACTGAAGCCTTTATAAAGTGGATTAAAATAGAAAATCACTCACCACGAGAAAATGCTGTAGCATTAATTGAGGCTGTCTTGACGGATCTGAAACTAGTAAGCATATTTCTCGAGGCTGAAGATGACGCTCAAATAATTTTTGAAACATTAAATGGCAGAGGTGCGGAACTTCATGCCACAGATCTTATTCGCAATTATATTTTTATGTGCGCTGAACATGAAAATATTAATGCTGTTGAATTATATGAGAATGAGTGGAAGATCTTTGAAGATACGTACTGGTCAGAAAGACAACGTCGTGGTCGTATTAATAAACCACGCATGGAGTGGCTAGTGCATGCAACATTGCAATCAGAAAGGCAACGTGAAATCGATCTGTCTCGTCTTTACAATGAGTATCGTGATTATGTAAGTAAGGACTTGCCTTCACAACGAGCAGATCTGCAAGTAAAGCGCCTCAAACAATATGCATCACAATATAAAGAATTGGTTGGTGGTTTTGGCACAACCCCCATCTCACACTTTGGACATCGCATCGCAGCCTATGATGTGACGACACTTTATCCGCTTGCTTTGTTCATTTCGATAGCTAACATCGCCGATGATGAGAAAGCAGCCATGTATAATGATCTTGTCTCCTACGTAGTACGAAGAGCCGTATGTGGCCTGACGCCAAAGAATTACAACAATGTATTTATGAATGTATTGCGGCACTTGTCTAAAACAGAAATTTCCAGTGTTGAGTTACGTAATATCCTCAATAGCTTAAATGGCGAAGCCTCACGTTGGCCTGGGGACTCAGAATTTCTCAACGCTTGCATCAATGCTCCACTTTATCCTGGCAGGCTCGACGCACCGAAAATGCGCTCAATGTTAACGGAACTTGAAAGAGAACTTTGTCGCCAAGTGAAGACAGAGAAGCCTGATGTTCCAAATCTTTCTAACCTCGATATCGATCATCTTATGCCTCAAAGTTGGTATTCCTGTTGGCCTCTCGAAAATGGTCATATGGTGACAAATTCAGATGCTACGGTATTGAACCAAATTGTTCTGTCTGGAACCGATCTTACCCCAGAACAGCTACTGGTAAGGAAACGGCAACAAGCGATAGCTACGTTGGGAAATCTAACTTTGCTTAACCTTAGCGTAAACCGTTCTGTTCAGAATGCTGTATTTCTGAAAAAACGTGATGCTCTCATCGTCCACACCAATCTACGACTGAACATTCCACTTATAGTTAAGGATAAATGGGATGAGGATGAAATCCTGGAGCGGGGTAAAAAGTTGGGGGAAATTGCATTGAAAGTATGGCCAAAACACGATTAATGCAATTAATAAAATGATTATAGCGGCCTTACATTAGTAAGGCCGCTACTCACTATTAAATCCTTTAATTTGCAACAAGAACAGCAGTGTCAGCCCTAGGTTTCGGACTTTGTACCGCTTATCTTGTCTTCAAAAATCAGCTCGCATCCTGCACAGCTCAACGCATTACGTTGTAGATCGGTATTCTGGTCATTTGTTGATACACGTACATAGCCAATAAGCATGTTAAATCCCCCTGGTAAAAGCAGGAATGATGCCATTTGCTTGTTATTTCTTCATTTTCATAAACGTTGGTTTGGGAGAAGGCTCTGCATTGCCTGTTGGTGTGCCTGTTCCGTGGCCTTCAGCCACTCCGCCAACAGGCTGGCTGAAATGCAATGGTGCGGCTTTTTCTGCTGAAGAATACCCGGAACTGGCAAAGGCTTACCCGACAAATAAATTGCCTGATTTACGCGGTGAATTTATTCGCGGCTGGGATGACGGGCGCGGGGTTGATGTTGGGCGTGCAATCTTATCATCGCAGGGCGATGCCATCAGAAATATAATTGGCAAGTTTGGTAATACTCAATTGTACCCAAGTATCTATTGTGATGGTGCATTTGGCGTCACTGTTGAGAATGTGTCACAAACTTTAGGATTAACTCTTGCGCCTTCAGGGACAGGTAATGGGACTGTAAACTTTAGCTTTGATGCATCTAAAATCGTTCCTGTTGCCACTGAAAACCGGCCGCGCAACGTCGCATTTAACTTCATTGTGAGGGCTGCATAATGGCACAGGCAAAATTAAACAGCGAACTGATTGCCACGGTAGCGGGTAATGTGACCGTGTTTAACTACGACAGCAAGACGCGGGAATATCTTTCCACATCAACTGAATATCTTGCCGTTGGTGTTGGTATCCCGGCATATTCCTGTCTGGATGCACCAGGTATACATAAGGCGGGTTATGCTATCTGTCGTTCTGTGAATTTAAATTCATGGGAATATGTGCCAGACCATCGCGGTGAAATCGTCTATAGCACCGAAACGAGAGAATCAAAACAAATCACAGCACCGGGTGATTACCCCGAAAATACAACCACTATCGCCCCATTAACGCCATACGATAAATGGGATGGTGAGAAATGGATAACCGATACTGAGGCACAGCACAGCGCCGCAGTAGAAGCGGCAGAAGCACAGCGCCAGTCATTGATTGATGCTGCAATGGCTTCCATTAGTCTGATTCAGCTGAAATTACAGGCCGGACGGAAGTTGACGCAGGCAGAAACAACCCGACTTAACGCCGTGCTGGATTACATTGACGCGGTGACGGCAACAGATACCAGCACCGCGCCGGATGTCATCTGGCCTGAACTGCCGGAGGCGTAGGCCATTCAATATCTGGCGCACTGGAAGCATTGACCAGCTCCAGTGCGTCCAGGTAATCCAGCCACAAATTATATTGCGCCAGTTCCTCACCTTTCAGACGACCAATAGCAGCCTTTCCTGGCCACTGCTTACTGTTAATATATTCATTAACTCGATTTATGAGTGCCTGTTTTTTTCGTTCCGCTTCTGACAGTTGTTCTTCATGAGTTAGCGGCGGTACGTCATCCCATGCAGGATAGCCATCATCACCCGCAACTCTCACCTTCCCTGGAGGTGGGGACAGGTACTTAATAAATATATCCTCATCAACTTCAACTCCATTATGAGGCCATAACCCAGACTCCTTATACTGACTTTCCAGAGTAAATGGGTAAAACATATTAGTTTTAGCATCGTAAAGATATTTACTCATTTTATCTTCCTGTAGCAAACCAGCGGCAACCAGCGACAGTTGGAACATTGAAGGATGGATTTCCTTTATCAAGAGATCCCAGGTTCTCTGCTATGACATTTGAGTTAGTCAATTTATAGAATTGCCATACTGACATTTTCCCTGCCACAGGAGCCTGGTCATGTTCATTAATAGAAATGACGGCTGTCGGAAATGGGATAGGAAAATTAATCAAAACTTCATTTGTTGTGGCCTCAGTTAGCCCCCATTGTTCAATATAACCATCCGGGCTTCGCCTCCATCCCGTCGTTGTATCCCCCCCACACTCCCACGCTGACATATCAGGAATTTGGTTTTGCCCGTTACCCACATCCCGTTTTGCCGCTTCTCCCAAACCAAGGTTTTCGAGAGCCGTTTTCACCGTGCCATCCGATTTGATATCGCCAAACGGATTCTTGCGGCTTAACAGCAGCGCACGAAGCGCGGTAAGCAACTGGTCGTGCCGCGCCTTCTCCAGACTGGCACCGGAGGCCTCCACCACGCTGCAAAGCTCCTCCTGCAACATGTCAAAGTAGTCATCATCCAGATCGGTGGCAGGCGTGCCGGTCTGGGGGTTACCACGGGTAAAACCGTTCTTACCCGCGCCGAACTTATCCTTCTGCGCGGTTTTCGTGTCTATACGATGCATGGATTACTCCGGATATTTAAAAATTACGTAGGTATGCGACGGGCAGAGTTTGTTAAGCACACATTCGACAACGGTGTCGCCCCAGATACGCAGCGCGGAATCACAGGGATCACCACATGTCATCCAGGTGGTGTTGGTGGCAGCTGGCATGTTGACTTGCCAGTAATACCGCCATTCCGGCGCATTCACCGCGTCAGTACAGGCCGATGAGCAGGTGAAGGTGCTTTTGTCGTATCGCGTGATGGTGGCATCTGGTCTGCCCAGAGCAGCAAGCTGTGCAAGATAAAAATCCTCGTTGATGCCGCCCGCCAGGTTAACCTTCGCATCCAGCCGTTGCTGACGCTGGCGAAGGGTCTGTGTCCCTGCGGGAATACATTCATCCGGCAGGCCGCACAGACGCTCCCAGCGGTTTATCAGTTCGGTGGTGGTGCGCGGATCCAGCTCCCGCATCAGGGCATCCGCACGCTGATGAACACGGGTTAATGATGGTGCTGCACCGGCAATCGCCGGATCGCTGGCTGACCACGCCGGACCGGGCGGCAACAGTGCTGACAACAGACGGATGTAATCATCGTTTGTCACGTCCATGAAATCGTCCCCAGAACCGCCAGTTCGTTTTTCGCAATGGAGATATTGTCTGCCGGTGCAAGCAACTGATGGCTGTATTCCCCGTTCGCACCGGAAATCGCTTCACTGATACGCGACACCTTCAGCTCTCCCTGCGGATAACCATCACGCAGCAGGAACGAACGCAACTCCGCGGTAATGGCAGCCCGTATTTCTGGTGTGTCCGGCGTCACGCGGATATGAAAATCCACCGTATGTGCCACCGGCCTGAATACATACAAATCAGAGCCTGCCACCGGGGCCAGTGGCCCGATATGTTGTCTTGCTGCCGTTTCCGTTGATTCTTCCGGAATGGGATTAATCAGGTCACTGCTGGCAATCATCACACCGACAGTTCCCGTTCCCATCCAGTGACGGTATGTCCATGCGCGGGTAATGCCGGGCACTTCTTTAGCCCAGACGACATAGTCCCCGTCAGCCCCGCCCTGAGGCGTCCAGTAATACCGCTCAATGACGCGGGCGCGCCACGTTTCCATCTCTTCAGTATCAAATCCACCTGTCAGGGTATCTGCCACGCCGGAAGACGGCAGACCATTCACCGGCGTGACCAGGATTAATGACGTACCGTCGTCAGCGTTACCGACCGCGCCTGCACTTGAGCAGGCGATCGGCACGCGCAGGACACCACCGGAGCTGGTTGCATCGGCAGTTGCCGTGTACTGAACCAGGTCATCGCGCTGAATAACACTCCCGGCGGTCACCTTCAGGCCATCGCTGACACCTTCCCAGCGCATATACCCGCTGGCAGACGTGGCCCCCTTGCGCGGACACCGTTTCATCGCAGCATGTCGCGCCAGCCAGGACTCATCGCACAGGTCAGGCAGCATGTTCATTGCCAGATAATCGATGTAACCGTAAACCGTATGCAGCGCCGCCGCATACACCTTTGCCCGCACGTCTTCATCCATGCGCCGGAGCGTGTCGCTGACGTCCAGCCTGGCGAATAAATCGTTACGGAGCATACTGATATTTTCTGCCAGCGTCGGGCGCTGAAATTCACTGTCCGCCATGCGTTATCGCACTCCACAGATCATCAATAGAAATCATTACCGGTCCGTCACGACGCCAGAGAGTGATACTGTTACCCAGTTCATTAATCCCGGTGCGGCGGATATCCAGATCAATACGGGACACCACGCCGTCATCAATCATCCATTGCAGGCATTCGCGGATATACCCCCTTACCGTCTGCACCAGCTGATTGGTCAGTTTGCTGCGCTGAAGCAGCCACAGTCGGGAGCCGTAACGGTCATTCTGTACCGCAGGCCAGGTATCCCCCCACCATCCCATCGGGACGTCGGCATTGTCATCAGGCTCCGCCCGCCGCCAGGTGAACAGGGAAATCACCACGGCGCGGGTCAGCGGATCCAGCGGTGCGCTGGCGCAGGTGCGTTTACCGTTCACCGTCAGCCACAGTTCCATCATGCCTCCATCGCTTTATCAGGTTTGTCGGTGTTACTGCCCTGACCGTTCTCTCTGTGACGATGCCCGTTATAGGCAAGCCGCATCGCTGACATGGTGGTGCCGCCGGAGTCGCACAGGTCTTTCACCTGTCCGGTCACTTCCAGATCCATTTCAAAACGTGCTTCAGGTGCATTGCGAAACGTGATCGTTTTCCCTGCACCGTCCACCACGATCCCCTCCCGGGTCAGCGTCACAGACTGCCCCTGATCGTCATAGACAGCCACCTCACCCGTCTGCAGCCCTTTCAGGCGGTAGCGCCGGTCCGACACCGTAACAACCACCGCATGAGAACGGTCGCCATCCGGAAACAACACCACCGCTTCCGCACCGCTGTTTGCCCTTGCGGTAAAACCGTAGGGTTCAAGATGTTCAACCCCGGCTTTGGGTTCACCGGCAATCAGGGACACATCCACGGTCTGACATTTCGTGGCGGCACTGATGCTTTTCACCACTGCCCGCCCAATCAGGCCGAGGAGTTGTCGCTGCATGGCTTCAATCGTCCTCATCAGAACGGGTCCTCCTGTACTCTGGCTTTTTTCTTTTTCCGCGCGCCGGGGGCTTCGGGTTCAGGCAGATAAGCATCAGGTGGGCCGACACGGATTTCCGTCAGGGTGCCGTTCTGGTCCTGAGTAAACGTGACTTCCGAGACAAGCAGTTCGGTATTGTCGAAACCACAGACCGGATCGAAGACAATCACCCGCTGGTTGGGTTGCCACAGCGTACCGTTACCCTGTCGCCAGCCCTGCACCACATAGGTGGTTTCATCCGTCCGCGCCGCCCGTTGCCGGGCTTCAAAGTCCGCACGGGCAATACAGCCTGCCCCCGTAGCCTGCCCTGTCTGCCTGATATACATCGGACGGTAACGGGCAATAAATGCGTCTTCTGTGCGGGCCCGCAGCGCGGTGGTGGTGGCCTCACCGAAATCATCGTCATTTCCGGCACGCTGCCCCGCCACCTGGTAAACTGAAAACCGCTCCCGGATACTCTTCTCCGTATCACAGGAAAGGATGTTTTCCCCAAGTACCAGCGCGGTATGTGCCCGTGTTGAGCCAATACCGCCAATCACCAGCCTGCCATGCGGGTCGTCGTAAGCCAGTGCCTGCTGCTGACCGAGTATTTTGTTGATCACCTCGATCACCGTTTCGCCGTGATCAGGCTGAACATCAGGAATAACACCCGACGGCGCACCGCTGTTCACCACCTCAATGCCGAAAGGCGCAGCAAGCGCCTGCGCAATCTGCACCAGCGAGCGTCCGTTAAACTGTGTCGGTTCGGCTGCACAGTCAATCAGGTCAGCTGTCAGACTACGTCCGGCAATACCGGTGCTGACCGAACGGGCATCGTAACGAACGGGAGTCGCCTCCACCCAGCCGGTGATCACCAGCTCATCACCAATCAGCACTTCCACTTTTGAACCGTTTTTAATGCGCGGCTGAAGCGTGGTGATACCCTCATCTCCCGGCCACTGGCGAGTGATCTCCACACTGAAATCCCGCGCCAGCCGTTCAATACCGGCACCGATGCGCACCGATGTCCAGCCATTCCACTCCCGGCTATTTACCCGTAGCGTGACATTGTCGTTCATTGCACTGGCACCTTCAGAGGGATCACCGGCACAAAGCCGGGATGCGTAATGGCATTACGCCGGATAATGTCCGCGTCACGCGCCGCGTTATCAAACCAGGTAGCCGCCAGCACCAGCGCGGGTAAAACCTCATCCGGTGTGCGCTGAATGATCCGTGCAGACTGTTCAAGGCGCGTGTTGATATCCGCATTCAGATCTGCTTTCACCCGGCGCAGCGCCAGAAACAGCGCATCACTGGTTGTACGGGACAACTCCTTATCAATTGCCGTATTCAGTGTGTCGCGAATGTCAGTCAGTTCTTCCCACGTCGGCAGGTCAACCGTGTTTTTCACCGCCGGTGCATTGTTTAGTGCCGGATGCGTGACGGAAGGCCAGCCAGTGCTCTGCGCGGGTGTTGTTGCCTGCCCCACTGCGGAATTCTGCATCACCGCGGAAGTTGTTGGCGCAGGCAATCGGGTGACGGCATACGCCGCTTCGCTGATTGCGGTCGTACGAAGGGTGCTGGCAACCACGTTACGCTGCTGCGTCGCCGTGGCGGTGGTTTTACTGTCCGTTTTCCAGACGCCGCGCGGTTGCAGATCGCTGCCGAGGCTGACACCGGAAAGCGTTTTGATCATGGTGACCAGGTCGCTGGCGTTACCATAAAGGCGTTTCCCGGTACGCCACATTTTCTGCACCTGCTCAACGAAATTTTTGCCTGACGATGGCGGCGGCAGAAGTACCGAGATATCCCCCTGCAACAGCCTGGCGGCATCCGATACGGCAGAATCCACCACTTTCATCGAATCAGAAACATACCCCAGCATTATGCTGGCATTACCGATAACGTCGTTCTGCACGAAATCCGCCACACCATCGATACTGAAACCGCTGAAGCTGTCACTGATGCAGTCATCCAGTGCAGAACAGGATGACATCAGCGTCTGCGCCGTCGCCGCACCTGATGTGGGGTAAGAGAGTTCTCCTGCTTCGACAAACTTCAGGTCAAAGCGGACAATACGCCCTTCACTTTTCGATGTGCTGACCCGAACTTCCCCGTCAACACAGACTTTCAGCTCACCATATGTCGGGTGGACAAGCGTGCCGGGACCGGGTTTATTCAGCGCTTCAATCAGGCGATCGCGCTGGTCAAAGCAGTCATCTCCCACCACATAAGCTGTGATGGACGGGCGGAAAGTGATTTTTCCCAGATCTTCGGTATAGGGCTTGTCGCGGTTCGGGTATTCATGTGTTTCCACACGGCGACCGGTTCCCGCACTTTCTTCTTCAACCTTAAACGGCACGCCGCGAAATGACGCATCCTGAAGTCTGTCACGCCAGCCTGAAGACGACGAAAGTAATGAAGGTCGGGTGGGAAATGAGGATAAATCCATAGACTGACCTCAAAAAGGACTGCGTTATCGTGGAAAACGAAAAGGGGAATACCCCACATCGTGCGTGATTTTCATCAGGGGATCGGCTTTGCCCGGTACATCAATTATCTTCATACCTGGCGGAGCATTCTCGAACGTGACTTTCAGCTCGCTGTGCTGTGTCATGGAAGAAGATGGATTCAACAGCGGAACATTGGGTTTGTACTGACTCAGGCTGGCCTGATACTGCTCGTACTCTTTACGATCAAAAAAAGGCGTCCAGTCTGAAGCCAGAAACAGCCCTTTATTATCCAGCCAGTTAACCGTATCTTCAGGAACAACACTTTCCAGAGTATCTTTAACCGGCTCATACATCAGGGTTCCCAGAAAACCATATACCCCGGCCTTCCCGATAAAGCCGCGGCCTTTCCCCATCAATCCCGTTTCTGCCGATACCTTCCCCAGCGTACGCATCTCTCTGGTCACTGCGGTAATGGATTTGGTAACGTCAGCAACCCATTTGGTTGCCATAAACAGGGCAATCGCTTTCAGAACAGTTTCCCATCCCCCCATCGCCTGCGCCGTTTCATCCACCACGTGCCAGACTTTTTTTATGACAGGACCTACGGTTTCCCAGTTATCAATAATGAGGTAAGCGCCACCAACCAGAAGAGCAATCAGCCCCTTAGCAGGCGTCATATTCATCACACCGCCGAGAACTTTCATAATTCTGGACAAAGAGCCTGCAGCGGCTCCCACCGTCAGTAAGGCCAGACCGATTTTAGCAATGGTCTTAACGAGCTCCGGGTTTTCACGGACAAACGTTCTCACTTCCTCAAGGAGCGGTTTTACCGCTTCAAGACCATCATTAACCTCAGGAAGAAACGTTTCCCCCAGCGTGGAAGAAATGGCATCAAGTTGATTTTGCAGAAGTAAAAGCTGGTTTTCCGTCGTCGCTGCCCTCGAAGCATATTCCTTCTGCATCGAACTGCCATACTGCTGGGAATCCGCAACCCGCCTGAAGTTGGTACGCAACAAATCAAGGTTAGTCAGCAGAGGTGCTATCGCGCCCAGAGACTCTTTCCCGAACAGGGCATTCAGCACAGCTGCCTGTTTTTCTTTGGGCACTTTAGCCATCGCATCCAGTACAGACAGCATGGTTCCCCGGGCATCTTTCTGCATATCAGCAGCTAATTTCTTCGGATTGATCCGCAGAAAACGTAATGCCTGTTTCTGCGATTTTGTCGCGGAATTTCCCGCGGTCAGGGAAAGCATGAAGTTCTTGATCCCTGTGGCGGCAATTTCTGACTCCACGCCCATCCCGGCAATGGTTGCCCCCATTGCCGCGATTTCGCCGGAAGCCACACCTGCAACACCACCTAAAGGACCAATACGCGTAACAATATCGGAGATTTTCTTCGCATTCGCCGGGCCGGTATTACCAAGGTAGTTGATTTTGTCAGCCAGCCCGGCCACTTCATCCTGCGTCATATTAAACGCAGTACGCCACTGGGCCATCATCTGCCCGGACTCTTCAGCCGTGGTATCAAAGGCCACGCCCATCTTCACCGCATCAGTGGCAAACTGCATCAGTTCATCACGTGCAATCCCGGCCTGACCGCCAGCCGCCACAATTTCCGCGATCCCGTCTGCAGACATGGGAAGCTCAGTAGACAAAGCGCGTACCTGCTCCGTCATGGCCTTAAACGCATCCGGCGTATCCAGACCGTCTACCACTTTGCGGACATCAGCCATCTTCGATTCAAGGGTGATGGCTGATTTTACAGGGAGTGCCAGTGCCCCCATTATTGCAGTACCCGCCCCGGCAGCGCCCAGAGCAAGGCTGGAGACTTCTTTCTGAAACCCCTTAAGCTGACGCTGCATACCTTTAAGCGGGCCGGACAGCCTGTCAACGGCGGTGATGATGGCTTTCAGCTGAAAATTATCAGCCATGCTTCATCTCCTCATTTATACGGACGGCCTCTGCCTCCAGATCAGCAAAGTGGGAAATAGCCGTCCGGCGAAGTTCAAGGGGGTTTAATTTCCAGAACCACGCGACATTGTAGAATCGCTTCCGGAGGTCTCTTCCGTCTCCAAGCCGGTAAAAAAACGCATTACAATCATGCCTGCCTTGAAAATATCCAGCTTCGTCATCTGCGCTGCAGACGAGCGCGGGATCCCGGCCAGAAGCGGGATATATTTCAGCGCTACCTGACTGTCCATTTTCATACCACCATCAGGTGAAACAGAGAAAGGGAACCCCAGCGCCTCAATCTCGTCATACGTAGGCTCACGTATTTCCAGCACATGCAGTGTTTCTTTGTGGGCGATGATCGGTTTTTTAAGTACAAGCTCAATCACTGGTAATCCCCTTCTTCACCGTGGAACTCAAGATCAACCGTGCCTTCTTCGGCATTATGGTTCGCTTCGCCGTGCAGCCAGGCAGACGACAGTACATAGACCTGACCGTTCGCCAGCTCGGCAGTGATGGTCATCTCATCAGACGAGGTGATTTTGCTCACCGGAAAATTCTTCGACACCTTGAAGGTCCCTTTGACATAGGGCGCACGGTGAGTTTCCTTGCGGTCCACTGAACCGTCCAGGCCGATGATGTCATCATTGACCGTCCTGTTCATGGGCACCTCAATGCCGCCGGTCAGCGATAGCTGCTGACCGTCAATTTTGAAATAACAGGTTCCCCCAATACGGGCCATTATGCAGACTCCTCTGAATACTGAAGACGGAACTGGTTAACCACGGCAAAGACACGCAACTGGTTAACATAGTCAGGCGGGAACAGCGTGTTCAGGCGGTTCGGATCGCTGGCATCACGCTCCACAACCAGGTACTGCTTAAACAGTTCGTAGTTTTCCACGATCCCCGCACGCTCAAGCTGACGGTAGGTTGCCAGCAGTTCCCCTTTGATCACCGCCGGGGTGACAATCGCCTGACCGGGACCAAAGCGGGTACCGTCACTGGCAAGCTTGTGACGCCCGTACTTACTGGTAATGACGGATTTCAGTTTGCGCAGTACATACGCGCTGGTATGCAGTGTCTCACTGTCGAGGTAGCTGTTATCCGCAACCCCGTAAGCGTTTTTCCTGTACGTGGTGACATCACGCTGAATGCGCAGTACCCCGCTTTCGACATACGCCGTTGCCACGCCATGAGACAGCAGGGTCTGTTGTTCGGTCATCGTGAACCGTTTCCCCTTCGGCGCAGGCAGCATACCCACCATCTCACCGGTCTGCGTGGGACGTGCCGGATCGTTGCGGATAAACACCGCTGCGCGGGCGGTACGGCTGGCTGCCAGCTCGTCGGCAGGCGTCTGGGTCTCTTTTTCGTACCCCGCCAGGGTGATGTGCTGCTGGTTAAACTGGTCACCTGCGTTCACCAGTTCTGACAGTGTGCCGGCCTTTGCCGTATACACATGACCATACAGCTGACGCGCATAGCTCCAGCGACCGCTGGTATCGTTCATCTCGGTCACCAGCGTGTTAACAGAGGCCGTGTCGTTGAACGGCAGACCGATATAATCAAACGGCTCATCCGCCATTGCAGCCACCGCGCCGGTGAGAACCGGAGCGCCCGTTCCGGCGGTCCCCGTCGCCACGGCAATCTGTACGCCCGCTGGCAGCACTTCGCCCCCACCGAAGCCGTAGTAATTGAGGCTGACAGGAATTTCATTCCCGCAAAGCCCCTTATGGCGAGCGGTCAGTGTAACCACACCAGCCGAAGATGAGGCCGTAAACGGCAGGGCCGGAACGGCATTGATGGCATCCTGGATACTGCTGGCAATCGTCGCGACGTTATCGCCGTTGGTCACCGGTGCCTGCACGCGGGTACGTCCCACATAAACATTCACCGTGCCGGTTTCGGTTGCTGCCCCGGTCACCGTCAGCGTAACTGTTGCCGCCGCGCCTGTGGATTCAGGAACGGCAATCACATACAGCTCGCCAAACGGGTCAGTCTGGCGATAAGCCTCGACCATACGCGCCAGCTGACTTCCCGCACCACAAATCTGGCGTGCATAGTCTGCCGACGGCATCAGCACCAGACTGTTGGCAACAATCTCTGCACCGTTATTGGCATGACCAATCAGCAGCGATGCCCCGCTGTCCTGTGCAGTATTCGCAGCCTGGTTATCCATTTCCGCATAAAACAGCGGAACCAGCGTATTCGACGGAATGGTGTTAAAGCTTATCGTCATCGGTGTTCACCTTTTTATTCACGCGCCGGATATCACCCGCTGCTTCACGGCGCAGCCAGTAGTTGTTCTCATCAACATTTCGCCCTTCGGCGGGCAAAAGGTCGCCGCGGGCGGGGTCAGGCACTGACCGCCCTTTAACAGGTTTCACAAACATGATGATCCTCAGGAAGGAAGGGGTATTTCGGTGTGATGTTCGATATCGCCGTCAGGCCCGTTACCGGGATCGAGATAATCAACATCAATCGCCAGCGTTCGCAGTTCATCCAGACTGTTCAGGTCATCCTGCTGGCGGGTATCGTCTTCGGTCAGCTCGCTGATGACCGAAAAATCGAACTGATAAATCAGCTCATGACGATTCAGATCCAGCAGCGTGCCGCCGTCATAGGTAATCGGGTTACCGCACGCTTCCGGGTTCCAGCCCAGCAGGGCATTAAAGAGCATCTGCCGGACATCGTCCACCACATCATACGAAGCAAACTGACCGCGCTCATCACGCCCGTTACTCAGTATGACAACCACGGAGAAACCCTCTTTCAGCTCCTGCCAGTAGTCGGTCTGGCTTTTGTTTTCTCCCGGAGAATCATCACCCGGTACAACATATGCCGCCGGGAGTTTCAGCTTTCCGACCTCCGGCAGATTTTTGAACTGGGCCGCGCCTGCAACCCGGTTTTCAAAATACGGACAGCGGGCACGCAGTGCAGCAATAACAGGCGTCAGTTTCATCTGTGTCGTCGCTCCGGCTTCAGTGATTTACGCAATTCCCGCGCCAGAAAATAGCGTGTCCAGCTGCGGTTCTTTTCAAGAGTTTCCACCATAAAGTTATTACGTGGAGCCAGCCGCCAGCCGCTGCCACCGGATGCACCACGATGATGACTACGACGACGTTTTGCTCCTCCCCGGACACCAAAAAACAGAAACGCCGGATAGAAGTCACCAGAGATCATCCGGTTCCCCTTCCCGTTGCGCTGGTTAGGGGCAATGCGTGTCATAAAACCGGCTCGCTTTTTACTGGCTCTCGGCACCATGTAACCAATCGAACGAGCCAGGCGTCCGGTCTGATAACCGGGGTTTTCACCCGGTGCCGACCGCGCACGGCGCATCACCAGCCGACGGGCATCACGCATATGACGCTGCCCAATCGTGACAAACGCCCGCCGGACACGTGCGCGGTTAAAGCGCATCTCCGCGGGCTGCTGAACATCAACGTGAAAAAAGGGAGTCGCCATTGCTGCCTCCGTGACTCTGCCTACATTCGCCCAGCTCCGTACACTCCAGCAGCAGAAAGCGCCGCGCCCCGTTCAGATCACGCTGACGTTTCACCCGGTACACACTGTCATCACAGACCACCTCATAATCAGCGGTGATCCCCCGGCGGTAACGAATGGTGATGTAATGGGTGATGGCGTCCCCGGTCTGCGCGGTTTCCTGCCAGGTGGTGGCACTGGTCTGGATAACCTTCGCCCATGTCCGGAACGTAACCGGGTATTGAGGCTCCACGCCAAAGTTATCCGCGGGCATATCCACCCGCAGGCGGATCAGGACGCATTTATTCAGTTCACCGGGGTCCGGCAGAATGTAAGTTGCGCTGGTCTGCGCCTGACGAATTTTCATTGCGGAAAGTACCTGTACGGGCCGACAAGCCAGCCAAAACTCTGCGGCATGTCGAGTTTCTCCACTTCCGTAACCGACGAGCGGTTTTCGTAAAAATGGCTGATAAGCATCAGCATCCCCAGACGAATATCATCCGGCAGGTGCAGCCCGTCCGGATCGCTGTCCGGAATGGATTCATCCGGTGCATAGAGCTTCCGGTTCAGATACGTTTCCGTCCGCTTTTGCGCCGCACAGGCCAGCAGTTGCAGATGGCGGTCATCAGCATCGAAATCCTCATCCAGCCGGAGTTGGGCTTTAATCTCTTCCATTGTCAGAAGCATACTCAGCTCTCTTTACTGGTCGTGGCTTTTTTCTCTTTTGCCGCTTTACTGCTTTTTGCACTGGTTCCGCGCTCAGCTAACCCGGCCTGAAGTGCAATCTCCTGCACCCGGGCAGGAAGCGCCCCGTCGTCATACTCACCGGCCCGAATGAACTCAACACGCATACCGTCCGGTGACCATTTCAGATCTTGTTTCAGGATCATGATTCTTCACCCGTCAGAACAGGGGGCGCGGTTCCGCGCCCCTGAATGATTACGCCGCTGCAATCTTCAGCAGTTTGATGGCCTGCGAATCGACCAGCATCCCGCCGGTGCGCTTGGTGGTATAAAAACCGACAAACGGTTTATTGGTGTACGGATCACGCAGAATGCGGGTGCCGATACGGTCAACGATGGTGTAACCCCGTTTGAAGTTACCAAATGCAATGGCTTTCGCATCAGCGGCGATATCCGGCATCTGTTCGTTTTCAGCGATACCGTAACCCGCCAGAGAGGACGGCTGCCCCAGTTCCAGCCCCGGACGCCACAGATAGTTACCCTCGGTGTCTTTCAGCAGACGGATGGCAAACAGGCTGTTGTTGTTCATCATGAACTTCGCGCCAGTGCGGTGTGCCTTTCGCAGCGTGTAAATCAGTTTGATAATGGCGTCTGCGGTCACCGCGGTCGCTTCGCCGGATACAATATGCTGAAGTTTGCCGAACGCCCGGACCTTATCGGTTTCATCAGTGGATTCATACGCCAGGAACCCTTTCGGCTTCTTGGTACCATCGCCGGTGGTAAAGGCAATTTCTTCCTGTTCGGCAAATTCGGTTGCCAGCTCGCTGTTGATCCAGGCCTCCACGTTGAAGAAGGCATCATCCAGCATTTTCTGGGTGGCCTGCGGGTTGCCGTAGATTTCCCCCATGAGAGGTTCAATCAGCTCCAGTCTGGAGGTGGCAGTCTGGGATCGCGTATCCGTTTCCCCCACCCATCCGGAAGCCGTGCCGCCCAGATTCACCAGTTTTTTGTAGTCGGAACCGCCAACGGTGATCACCGTGGCTTCCTGGCGCATCACCACTTCATCTTTCAGCAGGTTAAGAATGTTGCGATCCAGTTCTTCCGGCACGGCGTAGCCACCGTCTTCATCGGTACCCACCTGCAATGCCTTACGCTCCAGATCGCGCAGACCGTCTTCACGGCCTTTACGCAGGAAGCCCACAAACGCCTCTTTATGCTCGGTGGCCAGTTTATTTTGCGCTCCACCAGCCGGACGTTTCAGCTCAAGCAGCTCTTTTTCAAGGTCGCTTTTGAGATTTTCCAGCTCGCTGAGTTTCCCGTTCAGGGTTTCCACCTGCCCGGCAAGTTTGCCTTTTTCCTGCTCAATCGCATCCACGCGCTTGTCGTTCTTTGCCTTGAAGTCGTCAAACTTCTGCTGCAGCTCCTGCGCGACCTGTTCCACATCTTTAATATCAACCGCCATCGTATTTCTCCTGATTAGAAGTTCAGATTTTTCAGTGCATTCAGTGCAGAGCCCACATCCTCAGCGTCGCGCAGGGACAGTGCGCCATAGCCCCCGGCCATGAATGCTTTGGCCTGGGTACGGGAGAGTCCGACATCACGCAGGACTCTTTCGATTTTTTTCTGTTCGGGGATTTCCCCGCGGGCCAGCGCGTTCTTGACGTCGCTGATCCGCGCCTCGTCGTTAGACGGAAACGTCACCAGACTGACTTCCCAGAGGTCGATTTCTTTCAACAGAAAGGCTTCTTTGCTCCGGTCGTATTCCCAGTCTTTCAGGACGTACCCAATAGAAAGGCCGGTTAACGAACCGGCCTTCATGTGTGCATGTGCGCGTTTTGCGAGGGGATCATCATCAATAAGCAACCGTCCCCTGACGTAAAGTCCGACATCGTCTTCCTTCATTTCAGTGTAAACACCGATGGGTTCATCCATGCGGTGCTGCCAGAGCAGCGCAGGTAACGCTTTTCTGTCACTCCACGCCCGCAGGGAAGCAGCAAATGCCCCGGACATCACCACATCATCGTGGCTGTCCTTTACACCAAAGACGGAGCCATACCCTTCAAACTCACCGGAGTCACTGACAGATTTCAGACTCAGCGGTACATCAAGACGTTGTTTCGTCTGCATTGGCGTTATCCTTCTGCTTACCGGCTTTACTGCCATCGGAGGGTTTCGTGGTCATGTTCATCGGTGTGAGATAGACATCCCCACCGGGACGCGGATTCATATCTTCCAGGTCGCGGCAGTCATTGGGTGAGTAAATTCCCCAGTTAATCCCGGTGGCGTAGGCTTCAAAACGGGACTTCATATCCCCGCGCAGTAACGCCCCGGCGTTAAATTTGGCGTAATAAACGCCCTGCTTACTTTTTCGTACCAGTCCGGTGTTGATCCGCTGCTCAATGCGGGTCAGATACGGCACCAGTGAATAGTTGATAAATCCCAGCCCCAGTTCTTCGATATTGTTGAAGGTGGCACGATCGGTGTTCTGCACCATGTGCAATGGCACACGGAACAGACGACAGATTTCTTCAAGCTGAAACTTGCGGGTTTCCAGGAACTGGCTGTCCTCGGCGTTCAGCGCCATCGACTTCCAGTCCAGCCCCATCTCAAGGATCATCGGGCGGTGAGCATTGCCAAGCCCGGTGTGACGCTCCTCAAAATCTTTCTTCAGGCGCTCATAAGCCTGATCCGACAGCGTCTGCTCTGTACGCAACACACCGGACGTCACCGCACCATTGCTGAACAGTCTGGCCCCGTGCTCTTCGGTCGCAGCTGCCAGCGATATTGCCTCGCGGGCATAGGCGATGGGATTCAGTCCCACCAGACCGTCCAGCGTCAGCGTGCGCACATGCCAGATATCTTCCTGGCTCAGTACATCCGTGGACCCGTCCGGGAATGTGACCTGATAGACCGGCTCCCAGCTACTGTTAAGCTTCGGTACCACACAGCCGGGATCGACGGGCAGCAGTTCAGCCACTTCGCCAAATGCTTTCACTTTGTAGGCGTAAAAGTTTCCCCGCAAGCACAGACAGGTGACCACCAGCTCCCAGAACTCCTGCGGCGTCATATAGCCATTGGGATGCGTGGAGATCAGCTTATGCAGACGCTCGCCGGTGGCTCTCTTTTTCAGGCTGCCGTTCAGGTGATACAGATTGCAGGGCAACATCCCGACCGACTCTGCCAGCACCCTGACGCAGGAAAAAACCGCCGTCAGTCGCATGGCCCGCTGGCTGCTGATCTGCTTTCCGGTATAGGTGTCGTAGGACAACCCGATAGCATCCGCCAGCTCTGCTGGCGTGGTCACTGGTGCGTCACTTTTTCGTTGAAATAATCCCGAAAAGAACACTATTTACCTCCGCCGACAGACGACTGTGTACGGTCGAGATATCGCGCCACCAGCCACGACCAGAACAGGCACAACGCCCCGGCAACAACAAACCCCGCCGGGGGATAAATCAGCCAGGCACCATACGCCAGCAAAAGCGCCCCCAGCACGCCCACCAGAGGCGCGAGAATCAGCATGATCATAATTACCTCAGTTAAAGCGAGCGGATCCCATAGGACTCAATGTGGTCAGACAGCGTGTCTTCTTTCTCGTACAGCATGGCTCTGCCAACCGCCATAATCAGCGCAACTGCACCATCGATTTTGTTTTCCGCCTGCTCTTTGACGGGCTTCACCACATCATCGTTACCCGGAATGGTTTTGCCGACCACGTTGCCGATACACCAGGTCATGATGGGATTGCCATCATGATGAAAGCGCCCCGATTCAATTGCCGCTTCCAGCTCTTTCATCGGATCGGACATGTTGGTGTAGTTCTGAATGATAGTGATGGGGTTCAGGTCTTCATCAGCAAGGTCATGTGACAGCCCGGTCGCCCCGAAGGGGTCGATGGGTGACTCACTGACCGGGCTGATTTTGTTCGCCGCTTTGGCCTCCTCGAGGATGTAGCGATAATCCACTTCCGCACCATCGGTAACGGTCAGAACGCCCATTTCCACCCATTTCTGAAAGCGTTCGGCTGTCCGTCGATCTTCATTTTTCTCGACGCTGTACACCGTGTCATACGGTACCCAGAAACGCGGGGCCACACTGTAGTAATGCGTTTTACCGTCAATCTCGCGGGTATAAAGTCGCGCCATGCTGTTCATATCCAGTTTACGCGCCAGGTCAAAGGCCAGAATGCACGGCTGCCCCTCGAACTGCTCAAGGGTCAGTGATTTATCCTCGCAGCTCTGCCAGCTCACCAGGTTGAAATACGCCGAACGCGCCGACACCCAGATATTGAGGTGTTTTGTTTTAAAGACGTTTGCCAGACGGGCGTTATTTTTCGCACGCTGCTGCTGACTTAACAAAAATTCGCGATAAACCGACACGCCAATATTTGGATTGGCTTTTTCCAGCACCTGCGGGTCGGTCCAGTCATCGCCTTCGTCAACGGTATAGATGATCCCGAACAGTTCATCGTTGGGTACCGACCCGTTGAGCATCTCGATAACTTCCCGTCGCTTGTCGTAGCACGGCCCCTCAATGTTGTACCCGGCAGTAGTAATGGCCCACATCAGTGGCTGACGTCGCGCCCCCATCCCGGTAAGCATCGTGGTGTAAAGCGCATCGGTGGCGTGCTCGTGATATTCATCCACCACCGCACAGTGGGGTGATGAACCATCACCGGGGTTACCGATCAGCGGTTCAAACCGCGCGCCATCCTCCGGACGGTTCATGTTTGAGGCGTTAACCTCAATCCCGAACGCTTCCGTCAGCATTGGTGTGCGTTTACACATCAGTCGCGCCGGGCGAAAGACTTCCCATGCCTGTTTCTCCGTCGTGGCACCGGAATACACTTCCGCGCCGAACTCGTTATCACAGGCAAAACAATACAGAGCGACACCGGCAGAGATTGCCGATTTGCCGTTCTTACGGGGGATTTCGGTATACACCTCCCTGAAGCGGCGCAGCCGGGAGCCTTTATTGACCCAGCCAAACGCGCAGCAGATCACAAAGAGCTGCCACGGCTCCAGCGTGATGGGCATCCTCTTGAATGCCCACTCACCCTTGGTGTGCGGCAACAGCTGAATAAATTTGGCGGCCCGTTCAGCCAGGTCCTTGTCGAAGCGGTAACGAAACGACTTACTTTTTTCCGCCATCAGGTCATCAAGATGGCGCTGGCAGGCCTGAATCACAAACTGGCAGGCAACAATCTTTCCGCGCACGACATCCCGGGCATACTGATTGGCAGCATTTACGTTGGGGTAAGATTTCCGGCTCATGATTCGATGATTTTCAGAAACGGGTTAGTGGCTTTCTTCTTCCCCGCCAGGCCAATCAGACGCTGGCGGCTGCTGGGGTCGAGTCCGAGCATTGCCCCCGTACTGCTCATCTCGGACTCCTGTTCTTTTTTGGCGGTCAGCTCCGGATTTTTGACCATACCGCCCATTGCACCGGTGATGGTGTTGCCCTGTCTGGCAATATTTTTCACGGCACGTCGCCAGAACTCGTAGGCCACGCACCACCGCTCAAGCACCGCGAGGTCAGTCACGCACAGCAGGCCCTGACCGCAGAGTTCTTTGGTTGTCAGTTGCCACATGATCGTGGCGAGAGGGAGATCTTCTTCAGCGAACCACTCCGGTGGCTCAACACCTTTGATGGGCGTAAAAACAGGTTCATCTTTGTTCAGGGCTCGCTTGCCGGGATTTCCGGCCAGCGCCTTGCGCGCCGTTGGCTTGGGGCGACGCCCGGAACGCCCCGTCGTTCCAGCCATATGCGGCACTCCTGGTTAAATTTCATTTTTCGCGGGTATAAAAAAACGATGGGGCGGGCGGTCCGGAAGGCGCGCGGTCGCAGAGATTTGACCTCCCCCTCCCCAGGCTGATGATGACATTAATTCTCACTTGAGCCGCTCGCGCGCGGTCTTCGCTGCGTGACACGACCAGCACAGGCTCTCAAGGTTGCTGTCTTCATCAGTACCGCCGTGGGCCTTCGCCTTGATGTGGTCAACGGTTGTGGCTGCGACAGCACGTCCAGTACGCAGGCAGTTCTGACACAGATGATTATCACGCTTCAGGATGCGGGCGCGTTTGATATCCCACTTGCTGCCGTAGCCACGCTCATGGCGACTCTTACCCTGCTGATGCTGCTGCCAGCCCTCATTGCGATGCTGCTCACAGTAGCCTGAACGGTCCGTAGTCGTGCCAGGACAACCACGTTTGCGACATGCGCGGGGTATTAAAGTTGGCATACATGCTCCGCAAAAACACCAGCCAAAGCTGGTGTTTTTTTATTCTTATGTAACTCTAAAATTTAGAGATAACATGTAGGAATGATTTGATAATTTGTAAGACTACCCAAATCGAATAGCGCCACCCAACATTTCATTTTTGATTTTTGCCCTCGAATTTATCCTCTGGCATACATCATTATTATCCTTCATCCGCTCAACCCACTTAACTACCGCATCGCAGATATCATTAGATAAATTAATAACACTTAACTGAAGCACACCGTTAAACATATTCATGTGCGCAGAAGAGTGCGTAAGTTGAATTTTTTGTAACTTAGTACTATCAGATGCCTCATGCAAAAATGCATTTCTTAAAGCCCAGTAGCTTTCATGGTCAAAGCTTACCAATGGTTTTTTTGTTTTTAAATCATCGATTAAGTATTGAGGCATTTTATCTAATTGCTCGGGAAAGTTAGCCAAAAACGTCTCATAAAGATTATCTGCAAAATATTTATCCTTAAGGTTATCCTTAAACCATCTTTTTGCTCTTGGCCCGTTCCGCTCTTCAGGAGTTTCAAGTTTCCCACATATATCAGGAAGAGATAAGGCAATAAACAATGCAGCCTCATAATTTTCATCTAATAAAGATTTTCTTACTGACTCAACAAATTCAAGCATTTGCATTTACTCCCCCAGTTAATTAACTAGGGAAGAATATCATAAGCACATAATTAAAACCTGCTGTAGCTCCTAATTCATTAGGAGAAGGAGATACCCAAATCAACCAGCACAGCTTTCTTTTTCTCTATGCGGTGATCAAGCTCAGCAACAGCATGCGGGCGTATGGCCTCAAGAAAGGCATCGTCTTGATAGGTAGACTGGATTGTCACACCAAGCCCAGCACCACTTTCCAGTATGGTTTTCTGTCGCTGTAGCTCTTTCATCTCGTTATAGATGTAATGCGCGTTACTTAGGTTCTCTACGTTCACGACCTGGATCCTTCATGCAGTTAGCCTGCACTGATTTGTTGTGCGCCAATATGTCCCGCTTCGTCTGTTTATCCAGCACGGCAATATCGTGCTCAGTAAGGTAGATGATGCTTACCCAGTCACAGGCCGTGTCCGTTACTTCAGGTTTTGCGGGTAAATTTTTCGCGCAACTCACGGTCAACATCGTCATCAGGAAGATGGTTAACAGTCTGCTGTACATCCCTGGCTCCTTTTGTTGTTTCTACCCGGCGTTCTGCAACGGCTTCAGTAGCTGCTGCGCGTTCTTCAGTGCGTTGCTGGTTCGCTTGTGTTTCTGCGATGCTTGTACCGCGTGATTTACCCAGACCAAAAGCACCTGCAATTGCAGCCAGCACAGCAACAGCCAGGCCGATAATCATTTCAAGTCCCATTGCGACCTCATACCAGTGCGGTTTTTGCTTTGGCGTAACGTTCACGGCGGTCTTTAATGCCGTTCTGCCCGCCGTTAATAATCTGCGTGACGCGCTCAACATCCCCCGAATATAGAAGGCAACCACGTAACGTGAAGTACCATGCCGCCGAACGGGCCGCATGTCGCTCTTGCGTCAAAAGTTCTGGCGTACTGATCAGATCAAGGTTCAGCGCTGTACCGCATTTGGTGTAGTTCTCACGACCAGTGATTTGCAGCAGGCCACGACCGCGATATTTCCAGCCATCACCCTGACTGTTATTCCCCATGCGGTCACCATAAACCAGATTGGCTATTTGTGGCTGGTGAGCGACCTGTTTACCATCGACACGCCCCAGCATTTCGCACTGATACGGCGTCAGGCGCTTACCAAAGGTTTTCTTCAGCCCTTCAACCGAGTAGTTAAAATTCTCTACCAGCGAGGTAAAACCAGCAGATTCATGCCCAACTTGTGCAATGAACATGGCCTGATCGTTAACTGCTGTGATTCCAAACTCTTTCATTGCAGCATCAATGTGCGGAAACCAGCGCGCAGCCAGCCCGGCGCTAATACCAGCCGCCTTTTGAAATAATTGTTGGTTCATTAGTGCCTCAGATGATCAACCAGACGTGCAACGTTGCCTCTGACGGCCACCAGCACGGAAAGAAAAATAGTGTTCGCCACGATAATGGGCCATGAGGAATGGGGATAAATCCCACAGAGATAGGCCAACGGAACAGCACTGTATGTAACAGTAATCAGCCAGGCTAAACGTGAAACCCAAGGACGATGCCGCGAATCACCACGACGATAAAACATCAGAGTAATAACAACACAAGCACATAACAGCGCATTTATAGTTGCTGTCGGGTCATTTAGCTCCACCTGAACCTCCCCGGCGCGTTATGAGCGCCACCAGCGAGCCGATATCCTGATTATTCAGGAACGTCAGGATTTTAACGGCTAAAGCAGAGACGATTACGGCACCAATAGCATCCAGAGGTTTATCACTGTATCCGGTCAAGTTCGCCAGCTTGGAGCCAACCAACCCAGAGCAAAGAATCCCGGCAATATATGACACGATAAAATATGCCAGTCGGCGCGATGCACTCAGATCTGCAGCTGTTGCTATGTAGAATACAGCCCCTGCAAATGCGCCAAATACAACGCCGTAATCAGTTCCGGTCAGCAGTCCATAAACACTGGCACCCGTCAGGGCACCACCAGCCAGCCCAGTACCGGAAATCGGATCGGACATTTAGCCCCCTCTTAATTGCTGTTGGTCCTCTCAGAACGAGGGGAAACAAAAAAGGCCGCATTAAGGCGGCCTTGGTAAGGTATAGTTTTTTTAAGATAAACTTTGATTGATATACTCATGACACCCAAAAATAAAGGCGTTTTGTGCATCAATAAATGACTTTTTTTCTTCCGGAGTAAAATACCCTTTTGTAAAACATACTTTTAGCGCTTTTTGAAGATCTGCCGTCAGGGTTATCAACTTACAACCTTCCTCATCAGGCCTTATTAATAGAAGTAATTTATTTTTACTTATTTCAGCGGCCTTTATTGGAACTTGAATCTCCTCAGGGAAAACACCCTTAGCCAATATATCCATATTCTTATTTCCGACCAGATGCCATTGCTCAAATGTGCTGGCCAACATAATTACGTCTGTCACATGCTCAGCGCCAGCAAAACGTATTTGTTGCGCCAATTCTTTATTAGTATTCAAGTGAGCCTGTAATGTGGCTAAGGCAAAATTTTCTTTGATTGCCCTGTATGCAACCCAACCAGTTATTCCTGCGGCAATAACGCCTGCAAGAGCAGTAATGAGTGTTTCAAAAGGAAAGGAAGAACTGATTTCAATTGGCGGTAATTTTTCTATTACCAAGGTCAACTCGCCAGTAGTTTTTTCGAAAGCGTACGGTACGTTTTGCCAAGTCATGAAGCCTCCTGAGTTTCAGAGGAATCATAACAAAAAAACCCGCTCAATGGCGGGCTCTTAATGTTGTGTTGCTCAGTTCGCTTTAACGTCCCGAGCCTACCACAATTTAAGCACTTTCTTGCTCACTCTGCAACTTAAATCTGTCGCTATTTGTGCCGAATGCGTCACAAACTGGAGCGTACAGGATCGATTCTGCAAGACTTAGCCAAGTGTCAATGCGTCGACGACAGGTGATCAGCGGCCAGTCAGGATGTTTAGCCTGCAGTTCATTGGCCATCTGCAACTTGCTCTTACGAAGACGATACCGGTCAACAATCACGCTATAGAGCGATCGGTAGTCATCATTCATCAGTACTGAAGCAATGACACCGTCCACTAACAACCCTTCTTCATCTGAACAGAACGCCAGGCCGCTTTTATTTTTGCTGTTGAGAATTTCACGCAGGTACGCTTCAAGTTCAGGCTTGGTGATACCCGCTATCTTCATCCGGCGTAGCGCTTCATTGATAGCTGTCTTGGTGATTTTCCCGGATGCCAGAAGCTGGTTAAACATGTTTCCACCACTACCACCGCCGATATAAGACCAGCGGCCCCACATGCGCAACTTGCCTTGTATCCAGATACTTTCCAGAGTACGAAGGCGAACCATTTCACCTGATTTGCCAACTTCAGAAGGATTAATCATTTAGCATTCTCCACTTACGCCAGTACGCCTATTGCCAGCGCACGATCGATAAAACGAAATATCAGCTCCAGCTGGGAGCCATACTTCTCTTCAAATGCCACGGTATCCGCATGCAGCTCGTCGTGATGCTTTCTGCACAAAGGCAACACAAAGAGGTCATGCGCTTTTGTACCCATTCCACCCTGACCGTGGCCTATCAGGTGGTGGGGATCATCAGCAGGCTTTCCACAACATGCACACGGCTGTGTCTTAACCCAGCGCGTGTACTTTTCATTAACCCAGCGGCGACGTTTCGGGCGTAACATAAAAGACTCCGGCGACTCCGGATCCACTTTCAGCGCCAGCACCTTTTTCGCTTTATCCTGGATGATGCTGGTGGCAGGAACCAAAGGCACAAGGTCACTTTCCCGGGTGACAGACGGCACAACAGGCTTCGGTAATCTCAGAGCCTTACGGGCTGCACTTTCCGGTAAGGCATCCGCCAGGTCATTACGAACCAGCCACCAGCACAGTTCCGGCATTGTCATAACGTGACTATCATCAAAACCGAGATCCCGACGCACGACAGACAACACCCAGCGGGCACAGTTATCCGTTGCCATTGATTCCAGCCGTTCCGTGAACTGATCGCGCAGCTGGTTATCGCAGTGCCAGCACAGACGGATTGCGCCCGGAGCGTGTCGCATTGTGGTCATGTTCTCGCTGTGCCAGTCGGAATGAGGCCACTGGCAGCCTTTTTCACGAAGTAACCAGCTTTCAAGACATTCCACGCCACCAGCACGACGGATCACTGCCTCATTGCGGAACACGGCCTGAACGGCAGGATCATCCGCCAGCGGTTGTGATGCCGCCGGAACGGCACCACTGGCGAAAGATGAATAACGTTCCGGCTCAGGCTCCAGCAGGACACGCCCCTGCATAAACAGGGGCATCAGCTCTGAACCTGGCCTGAACAATACGATCCCCATACGCGGGGCAATTTCAGGGGTCAGTAGTGCTCTCACGGTCACCTCAATGAACGGT
>SKEQ01000528.1_pt1 | contig 28273 bp, 30 predicted proteins | sample 4826751 | NCBI WGS metagenome assembly SKEQ01 (sample SAMN11008805, study PRJNA524170) | human gut metagenome | biome: Human fecal sample; material: Feces; isolation source: fecal sample from pouch patient p44 | host: Homo sapiens | place: Israel: Tel-Aviv | collected 2013-07-11 | reverse complement strand
GCTCAGGGCAGGCGTTTCAGAGCGTTACTTCATCATTCCACCTGTCAGATTATCAGTTCTCCTAATAACCAAACTTTTTCGTTCTTTTATTAGTGCCTTAGCTTTTCACTAAGGAACGAGTCGCACACAAATTTTGACCGAAATTCATTTCATCACTTTCCTTTCTTTTCCATTGCTCGGTCCGCCGCTGCACTTGCATGCATCAAGCACATCACAGTAACACCAAGCATACTGCCACCAAACACCAATAAAATATCTTTCACAATTTCCATCACGATTCCTCTTTTCATATAATCAAATTTTCAATTGCCATACTTTGTTGCTCCAAAATCTTTTTGTGCCGGTCTGATAGTCGAGTATTATTTACCATATCCTGAATGTACGTTGTCTGATTCAACCGATCCAACTCCTTGGCCATCTTCCACGTAGGGGCGACTTGTCGTCCAAGCCAGTTCAACGTTCGTTCAATGGTATAAGGCTTCGGTTCAGAAGTTAATTGAATTTCCTTCTGATTCCGTCCAATGAAGCGCCCCCATTGTTCATTCAAGGGCCAGTTAGTTCGCCTTTTGCCTTCCACCTTATCCGCAAATCGCAAGTACCGGTTAATAATGGAAAATGTGGTACTTTCAATACTGCGACCTTTTAACAAATCTTGAATTGCATGATAAGCTCGATCATTTTTCAGTCGGATTTCAAAACGATTTTTCGTTTCGGTCTGGTCTAAAGGAATCCCTAACTTGATATATTGCTCATAGTCTTTTTCGTACAAACAGAAATAGACCTCACTCTTAAGACTGCCAATATACAAAGTATTGCCCATACCATCTTTATCATCAGGTTTCAACAGTTCCCCGGAACGATAGCTTTTGAAGGTACGAAACAAGGAGATACATTCTTCCTTCTGACATTTTTTCGTTAAATCAGGAATATCTAACAGGCCAACTCGATCATTGATTGCCAGGTCTAAGCGTTTCATCACGCCACCGGCTTTTAGACAATCTTCGAAAAAGTCATACCAGCTACGCTTTTGGGCGAGTAAAAAAGTTTCAAACTGCCGACAACCACGACCCTTTAATTCTAAAAGGACGCCTTTATCTTCTTCATGTGACAACATCACCACAATATCTCCCATAACATATTGTTCTTGATAGGAGTAAAAGGCGTAATCTTCGTGGAGCATATAATCAAATTTCAAATGGAGAATCTCTTGAATGATTTTCCTCGCATCCGTTGTGGGAAAGCGAATCCTTACATAGTCAAACAGTAACGTTAAAGGTAACTCGGGATTGAAACTTTCCAGTTGGTCAAAAATTTTCCTCATGGTTTTTGTCGATGCGGTTACGCCACCATTTTCTATCTGATTTAAGTACGGGCGACTAAGTCCACAAGTCGTAGCTAATTTATTTTGTGAAACGCCATATTCATTACGCCGGTCTTTTAATAGCCGATAATCTAAATTCCTTTGTGCCAAGTTCTCACCTCCAAATTTAAGGTGTTAACTTTTTCAAATCAGTTAACATCTACACAAATTGCTTATTATCCTTGATAGGACAGCCATTCCTTATCGTTGCTTGCTTATTTTTTGTGTTTTTGTACCCCCCTGTTAGATACGGGGGGTGAGACATCATGGCCGGCTAACGCCGTCCATAAACAGGCACAGCACCACGGAGGATTTCTGCTTCGCAAATCCCCCGCGGTCAGTGCCTATCAGTGGTTTATTTGGCCGTTACTCCGCGGTAATACCCTCAATTTCCAACTCTGCTTTTATCTCAAACAAGTATTGGCGGATATCAGGTTCTTTAGCAAAGTCCGCAATTCGTTCCAATTCACTGATGACTTGATTCAGCTCCATTCGAGCATCCGTTTCCTCATCAATTACATACGGATCATCAGGGACTTTCACCCCGTTTTTGCGAATATCAAAATTGAGCCGGTACAGTTCTTCTTCCAATTCCGGATCTGACTGAATCTTGCCAATCACCCAGTAGATTCCCCAATCAACTCATCATAAATCATCTGTTTTTACCTCCTTTAATCTTCTAGCAATATCAAAAATGACCGGAACTGTTACAGAATTTCCAGCCTGCTTATACAACTGACTATCTGAATTGACTTGAGAAGCTCGATCAAAAGCCCAGTCCGGAAAGCCCTGAAGCCGCCAGCACTCCCTAGGTGTTAACTTTCGAATTTGATACTGATCCGTGACGACTGCTTGTTGGTCTCCTGTTAATAAGGTATGCACACTTTGTTTTCCCAGACGGCCTCGACGACTTGTGGAATTAGGAAAAGCCAGGTTCACACTGTTCCCTGGCTTCACCTCTTGATATTCTGTTTCGTTTTTCCGAAGCATGATCTTCGTTCCGCCTTGTTTCGTTGACAAAGTAGGCGCTGTTCCAGTTATCTCATAAACCCGATTGCCTTGTTCAAAATTTCCCAGTAACATACCCGCTACAGAAATTCCATCATCTACCGGCAATGCGATTTTGATTCCTTCATCACCGGTCAAGGTAGGCGCTACGTCATCTGACCCATAGACTTGTCCCCCCATTCCTCGATTGGAAGGGTTGATATTTAATAAGTTTCTGATGTTTTGATCAGATGTTGGAGACGATCCAATGATAGGAAATACTTGTTCGGTACATGCGTCTCGAGAATGTCCGATAAGGAAGATCCGCTCACGGTTTTGGGGAACGTAGGCCTTTGAGTTAAGCACTTGCCATTCCACATCATACCCCAATCCATCCAGCGTTCGGAGGATCGTCTCGAACGTAGCCCCTCCTTCGTGATTGAGTAATCCCCGGACGTTCTCAAGGAATAAAAACTTAGGTTGGAGAATAGCGGCGAACCGAGCGATTTCAAAGAATAAAGTACCTCGAGTATCGGAAAATCCTTGCCGCTTTCCCGCAATTGAAAAAGCTTGGCACGGAAATCCACCGCAAAGGATATCCACTGGTCCGAGAGATTGAATAAACTCGTCTGATACACTTGTGATGTCATGCATTTCCACCTCCTTACTTGTATCATGGATTGCCTTATAACTCTGGCGAGCAAAATCATCAATTTCACAAAAGCCGATACACTGGTGACCCGCTTGTTCCATACCTAAGCAAAAGCCACCAATCCCAGCGAATAAATCTAAAAATGTCATAAATCACCTCGTAAAAAAAGCCCAGGATTCTTGACACTCCTAGGCTACATACTATTATTTTATCCTTCCGTATTAACGTTTAATCCACCAATGTCGCTAATTTCCCTTAAGAAATCATATCCTTTTGGTACAAGTGGCGTATAAAACTCACTAATCACACTCCCTCCCGTATCTACATAGCCTCGACCTTTGATACGCTTCATAAAGAATTTTTTATCAACCTCGCCAAACATCATGGAATATCCCAGTTCACTCATACGACCCAAAGCCACCCAGAAATTAAATTGATCGCGAATCCCGTCTCCTAAATATTTCGCATCCGGTCTTTGACAAGCTAGAATCAGAAAGAAACCAGATTGACGACCTAACATCACGATTTGTTTGAGCTTATTCAAAATCACCGCACTTTCCTTCGTCGTTAACATTTCCATATAAACCACGTATTCATCAAAGATTAAAAAGTTTGGTGGAAGTCCAAGAAACGCATAATTCTCTCCTGTTTTGTAGTTGGGCATTTCTTTCATTGCCTTGCTACGAGTCATCATGCGCTCATAGAAATCTTCCACACAAGCAGAAATTTCCTCCTTTTGGGAATAGACATGAGGCATTACCGTACCTAAATCGGCTAAGTCCGCATTTTTGGGATCAAGAACAAAAAGCTCGGCATCAGATTTTAATAAAGCCTCGATGATAGTGAGTAAAAAGTAAGTCTTCCCACCACCTGTGCCGCCAGCGATTAACATATGAGGTAAAGAATCATAAGCCCATACTTGATTTTTCATCAATCGCAAAGCCCCACTTTCTGCCACTACTTCGTCTATCCCAATTCGATTGGCAATTATATCATACAGTAAAGTGTACTCCACATAGGAGTCTTTGAGTTCCTTTTCTACTAGTTCACAATATAGACCACTTTCTAACTTCTTTTCCAGCTTTAAAAGCTGATCTTGATATTTTCCCAGTGAAATTTGAACGCGAATAGAAAGTAAACCATCCTTCATACGGTAATAGATTTTGGGGAAGTAACTGATTGTCTCTTTGGTTCGACTACTATTGAGGTCTTTGAAAAATCCTTCACTCTGAGTTTGTTTTACTTCGTACCAATGATTTTCTAGAATCATCCGGGCTAGCTTTTGTCGATGCCACAAACTGCGCCAATGATCCTGAAAAAAGTGTATATAAAGCAACATCGTGCTTCCTGAAAGAACGAGACTTCCTAGCAAATAGATTAAATCTTTTATAGAACGAACGATTTCTATAGTAGAAAGTGATAGCTTAGAAATATCAAATTGTCTAAGCTCTTGAAAATAAAAGACGCTCATCCAACCGATGAACAGAGCGAGTAGCCAGCCAAGAACAAAGTGATAAACCAAGTGCTGATCTCCTGCCCGTATACGATGCCCTTTGTACATTTTTATGGTTTCCACCTCCAATCGAAAAAAGCTTCATAGGATTTCATTGATCCAATTTCAAGCAGTTATGCTAGTCATTTACTGCTATAGGGAGTTGTTTCGTTTCCACTAGTTGCTTTAAAAAAACTTCAATGGCATCCGGCATTTCCACACCAATTTCTTCCAATACGGTTTCGGCTTCTCGACATAGACTTTCATTTACTTCGATAACCATAAAGAAGGACTCTTCTTCCCCTAACCAATTCAGTACATCAAAATCTTCTTCGGCATCGTTACCTACTTCCAGTAACCCTTGATGCATAATCAGAAACATTTTTTCATCATAGGTTAATGCTTTAGTGAGTTGTTCCTCCGTTAGCTCACCTTTTCCATATTGATCGAGACAATCTAAAATATGTTCAACATTAATTTCCATACGCTTCACCTATTTCTTTCCTTCATTTTGGTTTGTAGAATTTCCCTGATCTGGTTGTCGTTTCAAGACTAAATCATCGGCCTTAATGAACCAATTGACAGTAGTTCCTTCTCGGAAAACATAATTGGCGACCGTATCCATGATTGGATTGACCAACTCTACCTCTGCGTCATAGGCAAACTCGCGTAAGGGTACATTTGCTGGGATACTAACTTGGATCATTCGACCTTGCGCAGAGGATTTCAAATTATAAGTCCGTTCTTTTACCTCGTTACTAACCGTTCCATCCTCATTTTGCTTCCGTACTTCTCGGCGTAATGCGGAAAATCGTAATTTCCCAAACGTTAGTCCTGAATCTACAACAATACCTTCTGTTAATCTCATCTTCTTTTCCTCCTATGCTTTCACTAAATCATCGACATACAACACGTAGTCGGTAAACCCACGATTCTCAATCTCATAGCCTTTGGCAACCAAATGGGGATTCACGGCTTTTAGTGGTTGATCTTGATCAAAATCCTTTTCGCCGGCTTCCGCAGCTACCACCACTTCAATATCATCGGCTCGTTGCTTACTGGAATACAAATGATAACTACGACCAATTACTGTAGTATTCCGCCCATATCCTTCAGTTAAAACTTCGCCTTCGCCGGCATACCTTATCTTTCCAAAGGTTTCGGCCATATCTGGCACAACAAATTTCAATTCCATCTTCTTTTCCTCTTTTCATTTTTAGTTTTGGATACAAAAATAGCGCGACCACTTTTTTTAGGAGGCGGTCGCGCACGTTGGTTTTTCCTATTTAGTTGTTTCATCACATCACCTTAGTTTCGGCGATTCCAGAAATAATACCCAGCAGTCGCAAAGATCAAGGTAAACCCAATAAACAGCAGAACATTAGAATTTTTCTCCCCTGTTTGTGGGAATGTCTTTACTGTAGGACTAGATTCTTGAGAGTCACTTGGAACAGTTGGTATTTCCGGTTGTTCTGGTGCACTTGGTGTTGTCGGAACTTTTTTAGGTGTTAAAGTTTGAGTTTTTTCTTTTAGATCCTCATTGTGTTTCCCATTGATGTTTCCGTCTTTGCCATAGTTAATTTCTTTGAAGGTAAAACTTGTACCTTCTGGATATTTACTTGTGTCCACTTTTTCCGCAAGTACGGTTTTAGTGAATTCTTTGTCATTCACTTCATAATCAATTTTGCCAGATTTCCAAATTTCTTTGGTCGTATTATCCGGAAGTAATGCATACAGAATTGTTTCAAAAGCTTCTTTTGAGCCATCCAGTACATCATGGGTAATCGACACATCATCGAACATATCCACCACATCCCCATGAGTAAAGGTTTGCGAACCATCTTCTAGGTGGGCTTTTGTTTGGATGGAAACATGGCGTTCCACCGTACAATTGACAGTTTGGGCTTGATTGTTCAAGCTAGCATCTTTCGCTACTGGATCATCACCTGCTTCATAGGGTTTCTTGTTTTCATACACATAGTTGAATAAGACGATGGTTTTATCCAAAACTTGTTCTGCGGTTAATTTATGCAAAATTTTCCAAGTTCCTGTTTTCTCTTTATTCGCCAACGTTGCGGTTGTTTCGGCAATTACCACTGGTTTGGCTTTTTCATCTTTTTCTTGGGCAGCTTTTGTCGCTTCCACATCAATGGCTTGCGCTACCACATACCAGTCTTCTTTGATTTCATGCAAGTTATAGCTCAATTTATCAACTAGCTCGGTAGAATCAAGGTCTGTCAATTCTTTGCCTCCGTCTTTCCAAGTCCCAAGAGAAGTTAAGCTATCTTCTTCTTCAGGTAAATCATAGAGCATCAAACGATTCAAGCTAACAGAAAATGCTTTATTCGTCAGTTTCTCGTAAGGAACGGTCACCGTTTTAATTGGTTGTTTTTGTCCTTTTTCGGTAATCGTAAAAATGTATTCACTCTTAGTGTAATCCGCTTTATTTTCTTTAAAAGTAGAACGGATTTCTAATGGCGTAATTTTTTGAAATCCTTCTGGAGCCTCTACTTCTTCAAGTAAATAATCCCCATAAGGAAGATTTTCAAACTTGCCATAGCCATCAAAACCTAGTTGCTCGTTATAAGCTGTAATTGCTTCATCTTCGGCATCTGTAATCTCACTGGTTCCTTCCAATGGCGATACTTTAAAGGTCAGATCATTGAAGCCAGTTTCGGCAGTCCCAGCAGCTGATCCAGCAAATTTAAAGAAATCAAAGCCAAAGCGAATGACTTGTTCTTTTGCCGTAACATCTCGGGTAATCACGGCATTTTTTTCGTTATCATCCACCTTTTTGATGGAAACAGGGTACTTTGTTTCATCCAAGGTATATCCTTCAGGTGCTTTGGTTTCTTGCCAGTAATACTCATTAATCGCTAAGTGTTTAACAGCAACTTGATTCTTTTCATCTAAAGTCAAAGTCACCGTTTCATCAGAAGCTTTCGTTCCCTTCACTAACTCTGGTTTAAAAGCCTCACTCCATTTGACCGCTTGACCATCTTTTGCAGTAAAGAGAGTATATTCAGCTCCTTTAAACTCAGCTTTACCTTGAGTTTCATTACCGGTATCTTTGTCTTCTTTTGTCAAAGTGGTTTCACCAGTGATTTCTTGGTTTTGCCCTTTTACGTTACTGGTAACAAGAGCCACGGTTTGATTGACATAGTTCAATTCGACTTTTACTGGTTTAAAGGTATTCACAAAGCCATTACTAGCTTTGGTTTCGGTCACATAATAGGTTCCCAATTCCAACGCATTGGCAATCTCTTTTGGTGTTTCCGCATGACCTTTTTCATCCGTGGTCATTTCTTGGACAATTTCACCGGTTGGACTGTCTTTGCGAATGGCAAACGTATTTCCGGCTAATGAGTATTTGTCGTTCCAAAGATCAGTTCCTGTTTCCACCCCCATTTTATTCAAAATGATTTGACCTTTTTCGCGAGTATTTTTTGAAGTCACAGAAATAGTCTCACCAGATTTAATGGTTGCGGTGATTGGTGTAGTGTCAATCGTATAAGGAGCTGGCACTGATTTTTCAGTAATGGTTACTTTCGCGCCATGAGGAATCTCATCCAATGTCGCAATGCCTTCTTTATCGGTGGTCACGTCTTTTGCAGGTAATGTTTTTCCAAAGTCTAAATGGAAAACGGTTCCCGGTACAACATTTCCTGTTTCTTTATCGACTTTTTTAATCTTCAAAGAACCCTCAGTTTCCACATCAATTTTGATTGTGTAGGTATTGGGCTTATCAATTGCCCCCGCCATCAAAGTTTGTTGACCAGCCATTTTATAAGCTACCGGTGTTCCTGTATTAGCTGACTTCTTTAGGGTTAATTCACCACTCTCTTTTGAATTGGCATTTGGAGTAATCACTAGTTGATTGCCGTTCACACGATAATCAATATTTGCGATATTCTCGACAACTTCATCAAACTCCGATAAATTCAAGCCGTTCGTATCTGTCACAGTAGTCGATTGACCTAACACGGTTTTCACTGTGGAGTTATGGAAGCTTGGTTTCTTTTGATAATCCGCAATGGCTTGATTGATTTTTGACTCAATGGCTGCGATATTTACTGCACTACCATCAGAACGTTTAATTGAGTGAAGCGTGTAGCCATTAACTTCTTGCCAAATCATCTTCTGGGCCACAATATGTGTATCCACATCCGTACCAGCTTCCTTCCATAAAACGGAAACTAATTTCGCTTTCTCCGACATATCAGGCAATGGATTTTTCTCATAACCAGGAGTGAACTCATTGTAAATCGGCACCCCTGGCTCAATACAGAAAATATCTTGCTTCACACCATTGTAAACTGCATAGTGCGGAACGGTAACTTCTGACATGGGACGACCATCGCTAAATGTACCTTCGACAGCATACTGGTGAGCCAAATCCAATTCCACAGTTACCGTTTGTGGATGAGTAATTTCATCAGCAAAGGCAATCGTTGGGCCAAGCGATCCACCAATTGTTTGGCATAATAGACTCAGTGTTGCGAGCAAACGCCAATTCTTAAATCTTGGCTTTTTCATAAAATAAATCTCCTTTCGTTTTTGGGTAATAAAAAAGACGTCCAAATTTTAATTTTGAACGTCTGATTTAGAGTGATACTATTTAGTTTTCTTTGTCTTGGATAGGTTGTTTCTCTGCTTATAAATTTTGATTCTTCGATAATCAAATCCAATCTCTGCCATCAATTCCTCCCAATTTTTGTTCGTTCTTTTCATAATTGTATCAACTGATGGTAGTTTTGGGGATTGAACTAGTTTTCGAAACTTTGTCATTGATAAATCATCCTGTAGTTTTAATCGGATTATTTCATTTTTTAGTTCTAACAGCAGTTCGAAATCAGTAAATCGAGATCCATCATTTTTTTCTTTAAAAAGTGGACGTATATCTCCTAACATCTTTTTAATGGTACTAAGTGAAGGAATATTCTTCCCTACTGATTTTTGTTCGTACATTCGTTGAGAGGTTATCTTCTCGCACTTAATAAAGGCTTCTACTATTTCCAATAATTCTTGTTCTGACATTCTAGCCCATTTTCCATACCCAGTATTTTCTCGTCCTATACTAATCAATAAATTCTCCCATGATCCATATTTTTTGTTAATGAACCACATACTTGGTGCAGAATTTGGATTTTCTGATAGCTTTTTCTGGTATTGACGGCTAGATGTAATTCCGTGTTTTTCGATGAATTCATTAATTGTTAAAATCAGTTTTAACTCACTTTGATTTTTCCAAATGATACGTCCATCATTTTGCTTCACGATAAAAACTCCTAATAGTTATTTAGATAGAAGCCTATCACATCAACTTTTTAGTAGAAAAGTACATGTTTTGTCTTTTTTGCTAATAGCTGACCCTTTGAGAAACTTGGGTTCAAAAGTTGCTAAATTCGGTAAATGTTTTGGTATTTTTCGTATTATATTTGTCGTCAAGCTGACTACTAAATTTTGCCCTATTTTGACGACACTGATAGTCAATGTCGGACAATCTAGGACAATTTTTAAGGGAATATGATTGAAAAATGGTCCAAAACAGCCAAAAATGGCTTAAAACTGTGATAGAGAAAAAAGAAAAAGCCCTTGATATACAAGGACTTTTCACAAATTTCAGATTTCCAAGGAAGTTTTCCGTGTTTATCTTCTGATTTCTTTGATACGAGCAGCTTTTCCGTGTAATGCACGTAGGTAGTACAATTTTGCACGACGTACTTTACCGTAGCGAACTACTTCGATTTTTGCAACACGTGGTGTATGCAATGGGAATGTACGTTCAACGCCCACTCCGTTAGAAACTTTACGTACTGTATAAGTTTCGCTGATTCCAGCACCGCGGCGTTTGATAACAACACCTTCAAATAACTGGATACGTTCACGAGTACCTTCAACAACTTTTGCGTGAACACGCACAGTGTCACCAGGGCGGAACGCTGGGATGTCAGAACGTAATTGTTCTTTTGTTAATTCTTCGATTAATGGATTCATGGTTTTCTTCTCCTTATTCCAAATATTCTTATGAGCTTTTCTCACAGCGGAATATCGTAATAGTTAAGTGCTTTTGCACTCACCATAAAATACTAACATATTATCAACCTACTGTAAAGAAGATTTTAGAAAAAGTCACTTGGCTTCATCTGCTGTTTTTTCTTGTTCTTCTTTCTTGATTTCTTCTAAAAATTTCGTCATTTGAGGTGTCCATTCAAGTGTTTCCAAAAGATCAGGCCGACGTTGATAGGTCCTTCTTAGTGATTCTTTTAATTGCCATTCTTCAATCAATTTATGATTTCCATTTGTCAATACTTCTGGTACTTTCATCCCTTTATATTCTGCCGGGCGAGTATATTGGGGATGTTCCAATAAACCGGTTGAATAAGAATCCGTTTGAGCTGAAGTCTGATTCCCTAACACATCTGGCAAAAGCCGAACTGTTGCATCGATCATGACCATCGCACCTAATTCTCCCCCAGTAAGGACATAATCTCCTAAGGAAACTTCATCTGTCACTAATGTGCGGATACGTTCATCATATCCCTCATAATGACCACAAATGAATACTAAGTGTTCTTCTTGTGAAAATTCTTCTGCCATTTTCTGATCGAATCGTTTACCAGCTGGGTCAAGAAGAATTACTCTTTTTTTGACATCCGGTGCAGCTTTTTCAATGGCTTGGATGTTATCATAGATGGGCTGGACTTTGAGCAGCATACCTGCTCCACCGCCGTATGGATAATCATCTACTGTCTGATGTTTGTTATCTGAATAATCGCGGAAGTTAGAGATATTGATATCTAATAATCCTTTATCTACAGCCTTACCGATGATGGATTCCCCCATAGGACCTTCAAACATTCTTGGAAATAAAGTCAATACATCAATCTTCATCGTCAATCAGTCCTTCTGGAATTTCTACACGGACCACTCCAGCTTCTAAATCGACTTCTTTGACGACAGAAGCGATATATGGAAGCAATATATCAGCTTTTTTCGGACGTTGAACGACCCAAACATCATTGGCACCTGGTGACAAGATTTCTTTTACTTTACCTAACTCAGTTCCATCTTCTAATACATGCAGACCGATGATCTCATGGTAATAGAATTCATTTTCAGCTAGATCTACAGAGTTGTCTTTTGACACTTTTAATATGCCATCCCGATATTTTTCCACATCATTGATAGAAGGATGTCCTTCAAAACTCAATAAGTCAAAATTTTTATGTTTGCGATGACTTTTGACTGTTAATTCCACAGGTGCTTTTCCGTCTTGGAATAGTGTTAGCACCGTTCCTTTTTTGTAACGTTCTTCTGGGAAATCCGTTGTTGAGATAACACGGACTTCGCCTTTGATACCTTGTGTGTTTACGATTTTTCCTACATTCAAGTATTCAGTCAACTTATATCCCCATTTCTTTTTTGTCTGTTTTATTTTAGCATGTGTGAAGAGGCAATTCTAGTTTTCTTTTAAGGTATTAAGCCAAAATTATGCAAAAATGCGGCGTGCTATTTTTGATTACTTCCTGTGACTTGGAGTTAAATGATGGGCTCAGATCAGCGCGCTGATTTCACAACCTCTTCATAGAAACTGCCATCTTCAACGCAGACATAGGATCTTGATGAGTGATCGTATAGGCATTTTTCGGTTCTTGCCAGCTTACTTCTACGGCTCGATTCGTCGTATCACCCATATCAACAGTAATTTTACCAAATTGTTCAGGTGCTGGTAGACTGTTTTCTTCCAAATAAGCTACGATTTCTTTAGCTAATAGTAAGGGATCTTGGCCTTCTATATTATTCCCACGGATTCGAATACGCCAGTTTCCTTCTTGCCATTCAAGAAAACTTGAACCTGCTGCACCTTGCTGATACCCTGTGATTCGAGAACCTAAGTCCACTTGCTGACCATTTGTGTCGATCTCAAATGGCTGCAAAACTTGGATTGTTTCTTGACTAGAAGCAAACCCATATTGATATAGATAGGTTGCAATAGGCGTTTCTTGATTCAATTCGTCAGCATTCAACCCGAGGGGACGATCTGTTCTGTAATATAAAATAGAATAACCTTGCTTTGTATGTGTCGCTGCGATATTGAGATAGCCTGAAGAGACTGGTACATCTAGAGGCATGGGAACATTTGGCTGTTGTTCTTTCAACTGGTCTAAAGCAGTCTTTTTCTCATTATTTGAGGTAGCCATTGTTTGTTCAGTGGTGGAAGCCGTTTTGGTACTACTTTTTTCTGGACTGGTAACAGTTTCAGATATACTGCTTGATAGATGTGTATTGTCTGATTCTTGAGTAACCGAACTACAAGCGCTTAACAATAGAGCAAATGGAATAAATAACATTTTCTTTCTCATTGGCTGTTCACTCCCTCCTCCTATAAGGATACGCTTTCTTGCTTGTTTTGCCAAATAATCATTTCTTCAATTAATAAAAAAAACAAAAAAGCTGCACTCGAAAATTCGAGTACAGCACGTTTATTTACTTTTCCTTATCATCGATGATATTCAAACGCACTTTTTTCGGTGCATTGATCCGAACACCGTAAACGATTGTGCGGATTGCTTTAGCAACACGCCCTTGTTTTCCAATGATACGGCCAATATCTTCAGGAGCCACTGTTAGATTGTACTCGTAAAAGTCTTTCGACTCTACGACGTCTAACTTGACTTGATCAGGATAAGTGACTAGCGGACGAACGATTGTTAAGACTAAGTCGCTTAAATCTTTCATATCCGGTCACCTTATTTCTTTGAGAATTTAGCTTCGTGGTGTTTTTGCATAACGCCTTCTTTTGAAAGGATGTTACGTACAGTGTCAGAAGGTTGTGCACCTTTTGATAACCAGTCAAGAACTAAGTCTTCTTTTAAAACTACTTCTGCAGGGTCTTTCAAAGGATTGTAAGTACCTACAGTTTCGATGAAACGTCCATCACGAGGAGAACGTGAATCAGCTACGACGATACGGTAAAACGGACTCTTTTTAGAACCCATACGTTTTAAACGGATTTTAACTGCCATTATTTATTTCCACCTCCATTGTTTTATTCACAAGATGTAGTGTAACAGTTTTTTTTTACCCTGTAAAGCTTTTTTTCTTTACAGCTTGATTAAATTCGATTTTTTTTAGAAAATAGAAGATTTTAGACTTCTTTTTTGTTAAAAATAAGTAATCTATCTTCTATGTAGCTTTTGTCAGTAAGTGTTTTTATTTGCTCCAGTTACTTATCTTTTGTAAGATTATTATAGATAGTTTGAAGGAGGAAAAATCGTATGACAAAAAAAATTGGATTTTTTATTGGTAGTTTAAGAAAAGATTCTTACAACAAAAAAGTAGCAGAAGCTTTTGCGAAATTGCTTCCTGAAGGGTACGAAAGTGTATTTGTAAAAATCGATGATCTGCCATTTTACAATGAGGATCTCGAAACTCCAGAACAGGCTCCTGCTGAATGGACTCGTTTTCGTGAGGAAGTGAGGGGACTAGACGGTGTCGTTTTCGTTACTCCTGAATACAACCGTTCTGTGCCAGCAGTATTGAAAAATGCTTTAGATGTAGGCTCAAGACCTTATGGACACAGTGTTTGGGATCATAAACCAGGTTTAGTCGTTACTGCATCACCAGGTGGGATCGGCGGCTTTGGCGCAAACCACCATCTACGCCAATCACTTGTCTTTTTGAATGTGCCAACCTTGCAGCAACCGGAAGCATATATCGGAAACGTTGCGAATCTAATTGATGAAAATGGTAATATCGTTGAAGGAACATTAAGTTTCTTCCAAACGATTTTAGATGCGTATCTAGATTTTTCTAACAAATTAACAGAGTAAAAAGCATAACGGTAATAAAAAAGGCAACTATGTACAGGACATTTCTGCATATAGTTGCCTTTTTTATTTTATTTACTTCTACTTTCGTACATAATGCAATTCGATAAATTCACCGAATCGTGTCGTGTCTAGCATTTCAAAACGCGCTTCATATGTTCCTTTTTGGAATAAAGGAATCCCGTCCCCTAATAATACAGGGGTAATCTGGATATACCATTCATCAATCATTTGATGTTCCAATAGCGGTTTGATCAATCGACCGCCACCCACAACCCAGATATCTTTTCCTTCTGTCATTTGTAGATTTTTTAGAAAAGCAACAGGATCTTCGTTTACGACCTCAGCATCTGGCAATTGTAATTGTGCGTGGGTGGAAAAAACGAAATTCTTTTTCTCTGGATAAATTGCTTCGGTCTCCAAATATTTTTTTGCTTCCTGATAAGTTTTTCTGCCCATGATGGTCGTATCGATTGTTTCATAAAAAGCTTCATAAGTAGTTTGCTTACCTGTTGGAGTGTCAAAAAGCCATTGAAGATCATCCGTTTTCGTTGCCAAATAGCCATCTAAACTTATAGCACCATAAAATATGATTTTTCGCATGCTTTATTCGCCCTTTCTGCCGATACGTACGACCTCTTCTTTGCGGAAACAACTGTCAAGGTGATCATTGATGATCCCGACAGCTTCTAAAAAAGCATAGATTGTTGTGCTTCCGATAAATTTAAATCCTCTTTTCTTTAGATCTTTTGCTAATTCATCTGAAAGAGGACTTGTTGTTGGGACTTCTTCTTGTGAATGATAAGAAGAATCAACGATTTTTCCATTAGAAAACGACCAAAGATACTCTGAAAAACTGCCGATTTCTTCTTGAATTTTCAAGACTGCTTTGGCGTTTTGGACGGCTGCTTCGATTTTTCTTCGGTTACGAATAATTCCTTTGTTTTCCATTAGTTCACTGATTTTTGTTTCTCCATAATTTGCGACTTTTTTGATATCGAATCGATCATATGCTTCATCGAATGCTTCACTTTTATTTAAAATCGTCTGCCAGCTCAATCCGGCTTGATTAATATCAAGCATCAATTTTCGGAACAGCTTTTGGTCATCATATTCAGGAACACCCCAGACAGTATCATGATATTGCCGCATACTTTCTGTTTGTTCACTCCACGGACATCTCATCTGTGCCACCTCTTCGTTTAGAGTAATTGTATTAGTAAAGAATAAAAATTGCTGATAGAAAAGCTCCGGCAGTAGACATTTTCAGTCTGTACCGAAGCTGTTTTTTTCATCTTATTTCCGTTTTTTCTTTTTCTTCTTATTTTTCTTGATCATTCGATTCATCGCCATTTTGCCTAGTTTTCCTTTGACGCCTGAACCAAACATTTGGTCCATACCTGGGATGTTCATATCCCCTTTGGACATTTGCTGCATCATTTTTCTTGATTCCTTGAATTGTTTGATCATTCGATTCACTTCAACAACACTGTTTCCAGAACCGGCAGCAATTCGGCGACGACGGCTTGGGTTCAACAGATCAGGATTTGCTCTTTCTGCTGGCGTCATAGAATAAACCATCGCTTTTTTGCGTTCAACATCTTTTGGATCTACCTTGACGTTTTCGATTCCAGGGACTTGATTCATTCCTGGGATCATTTTGATTAGATCTTCCAGTGGGCCCATACCCATCACTTGATCAAGCTGTTCAATAAAGTCATTGAAATCGAATGAATTTTCCCGCATTTTCTGTGCAAGTTCTTCCGCTTTTTTCTCGTCGTAGTCTTGCTGCGCTTTTTCAATCAATGTCAGCATATCCCCCATACCAAGGATACGGCTAGCCATACGATCTGGGTGGAATACTTCTAAGTCAGTCAATTTTTCACCAGAACCGATGAATTTGATTGGTGCGCCTGTCACTGAGCGGATCGATAGTGCTGCCCCGCCTCGAGTATCCCCATCAAGTTTAGTGATGACGACCCCTGTAATACCTAATTGCTGGTTGAAGCTATCAGCTACGTTGACGGCATCTTGACCAGTCATGGCATCGACAACAAGCAAAATCTCATTTGGTTGCGTCAATTCTTTGATTTGTTTCAACTCATCCATCAATGTTTCATCGATATGCAGACGTCCTGCCGTATCGATCAATACATAGTCGTTTTTCTTTTCTTTTGCTAACTCCATCCCTTGACGGACGATCTCTACCGGGCTGACTTCAGTTCCCATATCAAATACAGGAACGTCTAGCTGTTGACCTAATACTTTCAATTGGTCGATCGCAGCTGGTCGATATACGTCCCCTGCGATTAGGAGCGGACGAGCATTTTCATTTTTCTTTAAATAATTGGCTAATTTACCAGTAAAGGTCGTTTTACCTGCCCCTTGAAGACCAGCCATCATGATAACAGTTGGTATTTTTGGTGATTTATTTAACTCTGCTGTTTCAGAACCAAGTGTGATCGTCAATTCTTCATCAACGATTTTTACGATTTGTTGTGCAGGTGATAAACTTTCCAGCACTTCTGCCCCTACCGCACGTTCGCGTACGCGCTTAGTAAAATCTTTGACTACTTGCAAGTTAACATCGGCTTCTAGTAAGGCAAGGCGGATTTCCCGCATCATTTCTTTTACGTCAGCTTCTGATACTTTTCCTTTTTTTCTTATTTTTCCCATCGCCTGCTGGAGACGTTCAGTTAAGCTTTCAAATGCCATATTTTCTTCATTCCTTTTATTTATTCTTCGATTGCTTGAATTTGCTGTACATATTCAAGTAGTTTTTTATCTTCCGGGTACTTATCTGTAATATATGCAGTCATATTTTCCAATACCTGTTCTCGAACAATATAATTAGAAAAAAGATGGAGTTTTTTTTCATAATCCTCCAAGATCTTGCTTGTCCGCTTGATATTGTCATATACTGCTTGTCGGCTTACTTCGTATTCTTCCGCGATCTCACCTAATGAAAAATCATCTGCATAATATAATTCCATGTAGTTCATTTGTTTTTCTGTCAATAAGGTCGAATAAAATTCAAAGAGCGCGTTCATTCGATTGGTCTTTTCGATTTCCATTCTGCTCACCTCTAGTTTTCAGCCATTCTTCATCAGAGAGCACAGTCATTTTTTGCTGAATAAAATAAGCAGTAGCCACTCCGGCACCATTTTTTTTTATTCCGGAAAAACTTCCGTCATAAATCGAATGGGTTCCGCATGAAGGGCTTTTTTCCTTCATGATGACTAGATCAATGTGTTTTTCCTGCAATTTTTGATAGGCTTTGATCGCGCCATTTTTGTACGCTTCCGTTACATCTTCGCCGCTTGTCGTCCATACTTTTGCTTGATCTTTCCACACATCGAATCCATTTCCACCAATGATTTCAGCGGGATCTCTAGGAATTGGTAATCCGCCGATCACTTCTGGACAGACCATGACAGCTTCTCCAGTTTCAACTAGTTCCATCAATTCTGGTACTTCTTTTTTCTGTCCATCATAGCGACAGGCCAGACCGCCTAAACATGCACTGATTCCAATCATTGACTGCTCTTCCTTTCTATTCAGCAAAGTGCCTTCCTATTATACCATTTATTTCTTTTGTAAAATAGCCCTTTGTACTGATTCTATGCTAAAATATAAACAGAATGAAACCTATTTAAAGGAGATTTGAATGAAAAAAATACTAGTTGTTGATGATGAACCTTCTATTGTAACGCTCTTGACGTTCAATTTGGAAAAAGAAGGCTACAAGGTAACCAGTGCCACAGATGGAGGCGAAGGATTAGAATTAGCATTAGAACAATCATTTGATTTCATCATTTTAGATGTGATGCTTCCAACGATGGATGGCATGGAGATCACTCAGCGGCTGCGTCAAGAAAAAAATGAAACACCGATTTTGATGCTGACGGCTAAAGATGACCAAGTGGATCGGATCATTGGCCTAGAAATAGGTGCTGACGACTATTTGACCAAACCATTTAGTCCTCGCGAAGTATTAGCCCGTATGAAAGCAATATTCAGACGGATTGAACCTCGTAAGCAATCAAAAGATGAAGCTGAGCCTGAATATCTATCGATTGGACAAATCACTGCTGATTTGACCAATTATCAAGTGACCGTAGACGACCATCTGATTGAACTAACACCGAAAGAATTTGAATTACTTGTTTATTTCATGAAACGAAAAGACCGTGTGATCGACCGAGACACATTGCTAGACCGCATTTGGAATTTTGACTTCGCAGGACAAAGCCGAATCGTAGATGTACACGTTAGTCATTTGCGAGAAAAAATCGAGCGAGATCCAAAACATCCAAAGTACTTGGTGACTATTAGAGGATTTGGCTATAAGTTTCAGGAACCAAAACGATGAAATGGAAAAAAATTTATGAACGTCTCTTCTTTCTTATTCTTTTAGTTAGTTTGTTTTTTGGTGGCTGGCAATTGATTTCCCATTATTTTCAACAGCAGATCGTGGAACAGCAAGAAAGCTACCTGACAAAAAAAGCACAACTGCTGATCCGGCAATTAGATGTCGAAAACCTCCAAGCAGCGCAAAACAAAACTGCTTTGGAAGAATTCGTCCATCAGTCGAACGAACGGATTACTTTAATGGATGCTACTGGAAAGATCTTATTTGACACAAACAATGAAACATTGAATGAACAGCGAAACTCCCGTCCCGAAATCAAAGCCGTATTGAATGGTGGGAACCTAGGTAGCGCTTTGCGCAAAAGTACTACTTTGAATGAGGATCTTTTATATGTCGCATTACCAGTCAAAAAAAGTGGCCAGTTAGAAGCCATTTTACGTATCGCAGAACCGACAAGCGGTTTTTTACCGAGAACTGAGAGTTTTCGCCGTTGGGTCTTTTTCTTCTTTCTGTCTTTCTTCCTTGTTCTTGCAGGAATGATCTATTATCTGATCTATCAAAAAAACCAGCCATTGAAAACCGTGCTGCCCGTACTAAAAAAAATGGTGCAAAATCCTAATCAGGCGGAAGTAATCATGCAAACACCCGATCAATGGGAAGAATTGTATCAGACGATTAATGCGTTGAGCGAACAAATGAGTAAGATGTATCGGGCGTGTACTACCACAGAAGAGCAATTATATACGTTACTGAACGAACTGATGATTGGCGTATTCCTGATTGATGATGCTGATTCTCGTTTACTACTGCTTAATCCAAAGATGCAGCTACATTTAAACGTGGTAAGCTATCAACCTGAACAGCGGTACACAGAAGTCATTCAAGAGCCAAAACTCATTCAGCTGATTCATCAAGTGACTCCTGAGCATCCGCTGATCCATCAGGAGATCACCCTTACAGAAGGTCGGCAGACATTAGACTTGAGTTTGCGCTACTTTACTAATTCAGAAGGTACCGGACAGATTCTAGGGGTGGCGTATGACTTAACGAAAGTGCGACGTTTAGAAAAGCTACAAAAGGATTTCGTTGGCAACGTCTCTCACGAATTAAAAACTCCTGTGACTTCACTGATTGGTTTTACCGAGACTTTACTGGATGGTGCAAAAGATGACCCGCAAACTCTGACTTCTTTTCTTGAGATCATGCAAAAAGATGCGATCCGGTTAGATAAACTGATTCGGGAAATCATCCAGCTGTCAAAAGATGGCGAGAATTCTTACGAGATCCAGACAATTTATACAGAACCTTATTTCCAGCAAATCGTTCAAAATTATCAGCCAATCATCGAAAAGAAACGGTTGACGATTCGATTGATTGGAAAGAACGAACCATTTACTACTAAAACAGATATCCTTTATCCAATTATCAAAAATCTGATTGAAAATGCTGTCCAATATTCAAAAAGCGACAGCGAGATTATTATCCGCTATCAGGCAACAGATGATCTATCGTTTTCTGTCCAAGACTTTGGTATAGGTATCGACATTGAGGATCAGGAACGGATCTTTGAGCGTTTTTACCGCGTAGACAAGGCGCGAAGCCGACATTCAGGCGGGACCGGATTAGGGTTAGCGATTGTAAAAGACTACGTGCAACTCCTTAATGGTACGATTACTGTAGACAGTCATCTTGGAACAGGTTCGACTTTCACCGTTACCATTCCGAAAATGTAAAAAAGAGCAACTGCTCGTGCGTTTTAAAGTTGGATGACTCATCCTGCTTCGAAAGATACACGAGTGGTTGTTCTTTTTTACTCTTTTTTGAGATACTTTTCGTCAATTTTCTCGTTTAAATATCGATAGAAATTTTTTAGCTACGCGACTAAACGGCTTTTGCTCTTTTTCATTTTTACGTTCAAACAAATATTCTACCAATGTGGTCAAATGCCTAAAAATCGAATCTGCCGAGAAAAATAGAATGCTCAACAGCAAAAGTGATACAGCTGAGATACCGGTGATTGAAAACAGCTTATGCAAAAAGATGACCGAAAAAAAGTTACCGCTAGCACAGAAAAGAATGATCTGACTTCTGAATTTATTCAGCGGTGAACAGATTTTATAGAGAACGAGGAACCCTACTGCAATCAAAAGCATGGTAGATGCTGTAGAAACATCTGTTTTATTTAGATTCAAAGTCACCCCGCAGATCACCAACGCACCGACTACGATCATATCTGTTAGTCCACCTGGCACAGCTTTTTCCATCACATTCATGATGAATTTCCCTCTGATTCGCTTTTTGTTTTCTTCTAGAGCAAGCAAGAAAGATGGAAGTCCGATAGTAAACAAACTAATCAATGTGATTTGTGATGGTTCTAAAGGATAGGTCAGAGCAAAGATCACTGAAAACAGTGAGAGCAAAAAGGAGAAAATATTCTTCACTAAAAACAAGCTGGCTGATCGCTCAATATTGTTCACAACGCGCCGTCCTTCTGCAACAACTTCTGGCATGCGTGAAAAGTCAGAATCAAGTAAGACCACTTGTGAGGCCTGCATGGCGGCTTCATTTCCGGAAGCCATCGCTATACTGCAGTCTGCTTCTTTCATGGCTAGAATATCATTCACGCCATCACCTGTCATAGCTACTGTATTGTTACGCTTTATCAATTGAACGAAGATTTTCTTTTGTTCTGGCTTGACGCGTCCAAAAACTGTATATTTTTCGACAGCTGCTTCATATTCTTCTTCTGATAATTTAGATGCATCAACGTACTGATCAGCATGTGAAATCCCTGCTTGGACAGCTACATTGGATACGGTGAGCGGATTATCTCCAGAAATCACTTTGATGGCTACTTGCTGTTTTTTGAAGTAATCAAATGTGGCTCTTGCTTCTTTTCTGATAGGATTAGCAATCAGAATATAGCCTAATGGTGTGACTGCTTCTGTCAATACTGGTTCTTCAAGAATCCCATCGTACACACCAAAGACCAACACGCGATAGCCTTTTTCAGCGAAAGAAACAAACTCTTCCGCATATTCCGGCAATTGATCGCGCAAAACCATTTCGGGCGCTCCTAAAACATACACCTTGTCTGCCAACGCTACACTGCTGAATTTTTGGACAGAAGAAAAAGGAATAACATGGTGATAGGATTGATCAGTGGTTTTTGTAAAATATGCTTTAACAGCTTCCATTGTTGCATTGTCTCCTGCCATCGCTTTTGCATAGTCAGCAATGCATGCTTCCAATTGATCTGACTGACTGATTATTTCTTGTTTTTTAGAGACGATCACTTTTTGAACAGACATTTTATTTTCTGTGATCGTTCCTGTTTTATCTACACAAAGGACATTTACCCTTGCCAATGTCTCAATGCTTTTCATATTGTGTAAAAGAACTCTTTGCTTTGCTAGTTTAGTCGCACTTAATGCTAATGCAATCGTCGTCAGCAAGTACAGTCCTTCAGGTATCATACCGATCAATGCTGCTTCCATTGCAACGACACTTTCTTTGATCGTGTTTCCATTAAAAAAGTAACTTTGAGAAAAAAGCAGGATACCGATAGGAATAATGATGATCCCAATCCATTTGATCAATTGATTAAGAGAAGCAATCATCTCCGACTGTTCTCCTTCTCCCATTGTCTTGGCTTTGACTGTCAGCTGGGAAATATACGAATCTGCTCCAACTTTGTCTAATCGGGCGTAAGCTTTTCCGGAAACAATGAAACTGCCGGACATTAATGGATCGCCTATTTCTTTGGTTATTTCATCTGCTTCGCCTGTCAATAAAGCCTCATTAACTTGCAGTTTTCCTTCCACGACCTCTGCATCTGCTGGAATTTGATGTCCAGTCTCTAAAATAACAATGTCATCTATTACAAGGTCTTCTATATCTATTGTTTGTTCTATCCCGTCCCGTATGACATTGACTTTTGCTGTATTTAAAACATTTAGTTCGTCCAAGATCTTTTTGGATCGAATTTCCTGAAAAATGGCGATTCCTGTATTGGCTATGATAACTGGTAAAAAAGTCAAGTTCTTATAGGATTCTACTAAACAAAGCAAAATGGCTAAGATAAGAAAGATCAAATTGAAATACGTAAATATGTTTTCCAATACGATTTGCTGATTTGTTTTGAATGTGGGATCGACTGAATTATTTGCTGCACCTTTTTCTATTCGTTCCTTGACTTGATCTGCCGTTAATCCTTCTTTATACGATGGAAAAAGACGGATGACTTTATCTGATGATCTTTGTGTTACTTTCTTTTTTTTACTTCGATTTATCCATTTATTCTTCATGTGGCTACCTCGATTGATTTCGTTTTCTGGATATTTCCAAACTTCTCCTATCCAGTATAGAACAGATATGGAAAGTGTTCCTCACATTAAGCTTGCAAACACCTTTCATTCCTGTCATATAGCAAAAAAAGAGCTACGACAGTTCTATGTCGTAGCTCTTTTTTTCGAATAAACGGTGTTTAATCAGCTGACCCTCGGTATTAGCTCAAAAAACGGCAAAATATGAGGAACTATTTTTCACAATTAAAGGAAAAATGTATATGTGGGAAACATAGTTGATTTTTCCTTAATAGTAACGACTACCGTGGCATGTTTATCTGCTAGTTATTTGATATTTCCTTCGTGATCACGTTCTACTTCCATCATTGTGATTGGTAAATAGCCCAATTCTTTGACAGGTCCTTCTTGGATTTCTTCTGTCATCATGTAGTCTAAGAATTTTTGGACTTCAGGGGAAGGTTTTCCGTTCGTGTACATATGTTCATATGACCAGATTCCCCAGCTGTTATCTGCTACATTCTCTTCTTTTGGTTCTACACCGTCGATACTTAGTGCTTGTGTGGAATCATCGAGATATGAGAAAGCTAAATAGCTGATTGCTCCTGGTGTTTGACTTACCAGCTGCCGAACTGTTCCTGATGAATCTTGTTCTTGGGACTGCACAGGGGTAGCACCATCCAGTCCCCATTTTTCGAATGTCGCGCGGGTACCGCTGCCGTTTGCACGGTTCACGACGTTGATTTTTTGATCTTTCCCGCCAACTTCCTTCCAGTTAGTGATTTTTCCTGTAAAGATATCAATCAATTCCTGTTTGGTGATATCTTTGACATCTGTATCTTTATTGACGATTGGCGCCATCCCGACCACTGCTACTTTATGATCCACTAATTTTGAAGCATCAACTCCGTCTCTTTCTTCTGCAAATACATCAGAGTTTCCGATAGTAACTGCTCCAGCTTCGACTTGGCTCAAACCAGTTCCGCTTCCTCCTCCTTGTACAGAGATTTGATAATTTGGATTTTCTTGTACAAAGCTTTCTTGTGCTGCATCGACTAACGGCTGTAATGCTGTCGAACCTACCGCAACGATTTTTACTTGTTCATTTGAGTCACTTGAATTATTTTGTGTGGCAGAGCCATCTGTATTTCCTGATCCTGAGCCGCATCCGGCTAAAAGAATTCCCATCATACCTAGAGTAAACAATACTTTTTTCATTTTATTGCTCCTTTCTTATTTACAACTAAAGTTTATCAGTCGACTGTAAATCCCTCGTATGGTTGCTGTAAAAATATAGTTAAGTTATGTAAAAATCATGTAAACGTTTTTCGCATTCTTTACATAATAATAAAAAAAGCATATGAGAAACATGCATTTTACGCAGCTCATATGCTTTTTTACTGATGATCCACCATCAATAGTTATTTTTTATAGATACAGATCGTTCACTTTTTATCCTGATTTCTGTCCAGAAGTAAAAAAATGTTGCAAGAATAAATGAGGCAATTACTAAATAGAACCATGGTTTGATCGTCAAGAAATACATGGAGGAATAAGCTGAATCCTTCAATCCACTCTCGCTCAAACCATTAGGGCCGATAATCAAGCGAGGCAGCAAAGAAAACATAGATGTAAATACTAATAAGCAAGAAAAGTAAAGCAGCTGCCAATTGTAGTGATTGATCAGAGATTTTGGTAATAAGAGACCTACACTTATCACTAAATAGAAAACAGTCAAAGCTGGAAAATTCCTAGAAACCACAAATCCGCTTCCTTGGATCAGGCCTAATATCTCCGCACCTTGTACAACAGCATTTACCCATGTAAAAGGTAGCAAAACGATAGGAAAAAACCAAAAAAATAAATAAAGCCGATCGATTACTGCTTTTCTTCTCATTAACGTTCCCCCAAACTACTTTTTCTCTCATCATACTATACAATTTTCTATCTAAAAAAATTAGGGGGAAAAACTTTTTTTTTAGAGATAATGGCATGAGAGTTTATTCATTTAATCTAGAAATAATGAAAAAGTAATTGATTATTGCAGGATTCAATTTACAATAAAACTAACAAAATAATAACACTTGTTAGGTGGTGATGAAAGATGATAAAAACTTGCTGGAAAAACCTTCCGTTGCTTTTATCTTTTGTTCCTTATGTGCATTTCGCCTTACTGCTTGATTTTCGTTATCATTCCGTAAGCGGGTTCATCACATTGATATTTTTATCTCTTTTTGCTGGATATTATTTTCAAAGGAACAGGCGTATTATATCTTTATTCATTGCCAATATTATATCTACTGTCACTTCCTATTTATTTTGCGCCAATTTTACTGAATGGCGTTACTTCTATCATCCTTTAAAACCGACCCAGCTGATCTTGCTTCTTGCAGGTATTTACTTAGTTCCACAAATCCTTGGGTCGTTATGGGCGGTAGCCTTATCTTATAAAAAAGCTCGGCATCCATAAAAACAAACCATATATGTACAAAGAGAAGCTACTTTCTTCTTTTTATACATATATGTTTTTCTTATATCATGTATACATTTATTACTTTTTTTCTCTTTTATACTCTTAAAAAATGCTGAAATATCAGCATTTTATCTATCTCCTGCTTTTTCTATCTTTTCTGATTTTTAATATCACTATCACCAAAACTATCACTAGTTTTTCTATTTTTTACTTCTTTTCTTCTCTCCAAACACTAAAAACAGTTGTGTAATAATTGCAGCAATAATGATTCCAATAATAGATATTGAATTTGAGGTGGAAACATCTATAATATTCAAAGAATAAAGTGTTGAAGAAAGTAAACTAATTAAAACAATTCCTCCATAAAAAATAGTTTGTGAGTATACCCAATTTTTTTTAGAAGACAGACTTCGTTTAGTTCTAAAACCTATACTTGCATTTCTACTCCTATCAAAAATCCATATATTCAGAAGTAATAATATCGCTACTATTAAGATAAAATTACTATAAAAAAGCAAAATATTCCCTCCTAATTAAATATTAAATACCGAAAAAATTATGTTTAGATAATACCATAGTTAAGTTTTTCCTTGTGATGTTTTTCGTAAAAAGATATTTTAGCAGCATTATCGTTACAGTGCATAGTTACCATCGGCGTTATGACTATATAAAGTATACTTTCGTTGATCCAGAAAGGTATATAGATTAAAATAAGTTACCTAAAAAGGACAAATACAAATTTTATTATCTTATTCATAGTAAGAAGATAATTTTAAGATTGCGAAATACGATACTATTTGTAATCTATAATATCAGTCCTATAAAATAAACATCTAATTAATTACTCTAAATCCTAATTATAAGCCTTTTTTCTCACTTTTTTTCAAAAATATGGTATGCTTCTTAGTGAATTCAAATATAAAAGAGTTTAAAGCGTAATACACTTATGGGGAAGTGGTTTGGGGTGCGCTTTAAACTCTTCTTTATTATTATCTCACAGCATGCTTAAAAGGTCTATGGATTAAGTTATGTAAAAAAGTGCCTCTTTAAACGTCCTAAAATCCAAACAAGGATAGCATAATATACACTATCGTTGATCCAGAAAACAGGTAAATAAATTTTGCAAAAGCAATAAGTTAAAAACATTACAAAAAAGACAAGGATATCACATCAAGAAAAAATGTTTTGAAAATATCTTTGCCTTTTTGTATTATATCTATATTAAATAATCAATCACAACACATTAACTAATTTATATATTTAATTTGTTGTTTTTCTATAATTGGATAACTAATTAACTTATGACTATCTAAGTCTTCTTTATTCATATCAATTGCAGTAATTTGACTGTCTTCATATGTTCGATAATAATAGATTCCTTTGTCAACATTGCAACAAGAAGAATAAATTGTATATTCATATTTTCCATCACCAACATCACACAAACCTTTTTGTTGTTCTACTGAACCTAAGATATGGAAAAATTGACTAATACTTTCTGACTCTGAATCTCCAGATACAGAATTCAGCTTCGTAAAAGTCGCTTTAACAAAACGAGATACTGAGGATAAATCTCCAGGCAAGCCTATCCCTCCCATACCGCGGCTATAGGCATTCAAACTTATTTGATTTGAAAAATTATTTTTAGGAGTTTCACTCGATAAGACACGATAATTGTTTAAATTAAATAATTGATAGTCAAATGAAGGATTATTGGTAAGAACGCCCACAGGGTTATCATATATATGAAGTCCATCTTTCATACTTTCAATGACAATTGATTTTTCTTTATCAGCTAATAGCCAATGTAAAGGGGATAAAGGAAGTTCATCACTATAATTTATATTTGCTAAATTGATATTTTTTAACAATTTTTTAGCTTCTCCTACTGTTGAGCATTGTCCTAAAATCCAAGGAATAAATTCAAAAGGAGATACATTGTCTTTCCCTTCTTGTATTTCTTTATAATCAGCATACCCAGAAAAATTTAGCCCAGCCATACTCAATCCTTTTTCATTTGTCGCATCGTAATAAAGAGGGTAGTCAGCTATACCAGCGGCAATACCAATCATTGCATAATGAGTATCCAAATCATTTACCTTTCGAAAATTCAACTTATAATTTCTTGGAGTAACAGTGACTACTTCATTGTAAGATATTTCATAATCAAAATTCCTTCCAAAATAATGATCACTTGTTACATAAGTAATAGACGTACACATAGTTTATTCCTCCTAAATATTTTTCTGTCCACGTTCATATTACTCCAAAGTTTTCCTCATTCCAAAAGAAAAGCACAGAATACACAAAGAAGCGTTTTTATTTGTATAAACTATATCAAAGTTCTATACTTAAATTATCAAATAAAAAGGACGTGAAGATAAATGTCAAAATTAGAAAACAAAGAAGAAAAAGTTGTAAACAAAATTGTTTCTGTTGTCAATAAACTGGATAAAGAGTTAGACGAACTTGATACGTTATCTGAAAATCCAGAAAAAAAACATAACCTAAAAAAATGGTTAGTTGAACGAAAGGCTATTCATGAAATTAAAAAAGTTCTTCATGAAGCTGATAAATATGAAAAATATGATGAAAAAGAACTTGACAAAGAATTTAAAGAAATCAATGACTTATTACTATAATTGATTTATACGACTCATTTTTGAGTCGTCAGACTGCAAACAACACTCTAAATTTAGGAGTTTGTCTACAGTCTGAATAAATTTTAAATTTATTGTCCATAATGTTATTATGAATTTATAGCATTAAGAAAAGAGATAAGACTTTACATTTTTTTAGG
>SKEQ01000517.1_pt2 | contig 28378 bp, 27 predicted proteins | sample 4826751 | NCBI WGS metagenome assembly SKEQ01 (sample SAMN11008805, study PRJNA524170) | human gut metagenome | biome: Human fecal sample; material: Feces; isolation source: fecal sample from pouch patient p44 | host: Homo sapiens | place: Israel: Tel-Aviv | collected 2013-07-11 | reverse complement strand
AATTATTGATTTCTGAATCGCTCAGCTGTGTGACTCGCCTTGCGACATGTAATAATATACCAAGATTTCAAGCATTGGTCAATCATTATTTTCACTTTTTTTAAACTTTTTTTCAATACCGATTATTATGATTGGTATAGGTATTTTCGTTCGCTTTTTACCCTCTTTCATCCTTTTTTGGCTATAGTTTATTAACTTTTAGCAAAATCTTCTAAATTTATCGTAATATATCAAGGATTTTGTCCTTTTTAGCAATTATTTGTTAAAATATGGAAAAGAGATTTTTTATATATGGAGGAAATGAACGCTTATGAAAATTTTAGTTGCAGATGATGATAAAGAAATTGTAGAACTATTGAGTATTTATATTCATAATGAAGGATACGAAGTCGTGAAAGCTTATGATGGAAAAGAAGCATTATCCAAATTGCACACAACACCAGATATCGATTTATTAATCTTGGACATTATGATGCCAATCATGGATGGAATGGAAGTAGTGAAAGAACTTCGAAAAGAATCGCAAATTCCAATTATTATGTTAACAGCAAAAACAACCGATATGGATAAAATCAAAGGCTTAGTTGCTGGTGCAGACGATTATGTCACCAAGCCTTTTAATCCTTTAGAAGTAATGGCTCGGGTGAAGTCTATTTTACGTAGAAGCCAAATGCAATTAACCAAAGAAGAACCCGATGAATTAGAAGTCGGCCCATTAATGATTAATAAGGACTCTCACGAAGTCAAAACAATAGAAGGAAAAGAAATTCAATTAACCGCTCTTGAGTTTGGTATCCTCTATCTATTAGCTAGTCATCCAAATCGTGTGTTTAGTGCGGATGAAATTTTTGAGCGTGTGTGGCAACAAGAAAGTATTGTTTCTGCTAAAACCGTGATGGTTCACGTCAGTCATTTAAGAGATAAAATTGAAGAAGCAACTGGTGGAGAAAAAGTCATTCAAACAGTGTGGGGAGTTGGATATAAGATCGATGCTCGTTAAACCTAAAAAGATTGAAAAACAAAAACGAATTACCTTAACTTCTAAAGAAATCAGCGAGTTATTAGCAGAAGCAATTGTGACAATTGTTTTATTACTACTATTAAATGTCTCAATTATGTTCCTTTTAGGACAACTACTTAGTGAAAACTCGCCCTTAGCTGGTGTCATCTGGGCCACTAAGGATGCGGTCGCTAAAGAATTAAATACTGATTTGTTTTGGAGCTGGAATAAATTTGTCTTACCCATTTTCTTTTTAGTAGATGCAGCTGTTCTCTATTGGCGCTTAATTCGTCGCTACCATCAAATGCAATTGCGTCATATTATCAGTGAGTTACATTACATCGCTGATGGTAATTACAATCACCGCATTCCGTTTGAATTAAGTGGTGATTTAGCAAAAGTCGTGACGAGTATTAACGGTCTGGTGGATAGTACTGTCGCAGCCATTGAAGATGAACGGCGAATTGAAAAATCAAAAGATGAATTAATTACGAATGTCAGTCATGATATTCGGACACCGTTAACTTCTATTATTGGTTATCTGGGATTGATTGAAGATCGTCAATTTCATAGCCAAGAAGATTTACTGAAATATACGCATACCGCTTACGTCAAAGCGAAACAAATGAAATTATTAGTTGATGATCTTTTTGAATATACAAAAGTCCGTCAACCAAGTGTACCGATTCATACGACGACTTTTGATATGGCACAATTAATTGAACAGCTTGCTGCCGATTTTGAATTGGAAGCGAAAAAGATTAATATGCAAATCCAAGTAAAAGCCAATCCAGCTTCTTTAATGATGGAAGGCGATACGGAAAAACTAGTCCGAGTCTTTAACAACCTTCTTTCAAACGCTTTGAAATATGGCAAAGGCGGCCATCATATTGTAATGGAAGTAGACAAAGTCGGCACCGAAGCAATTATCGCTGTTCGCAATGATGGACCAGCTATTCCTAAACATTCTTTAGATCAGTTGTTTGACCGCTTCTATCGTGTCGAAGAATCCCGATCACAAGAAACGGGTGGTACTGGTTTAGGTCTGGCTATTGCACAAAGTATTGTCGCTTTACATGGTGGATATATTTATGCGAAGTCTGATCAAAAGTGGACCTCCTTTATTATTCATCTACCCTTACAGCGTACCAACAAGAAATCAGAGAGTTAATTGACATCCCTGAACTTTTTCGGTATTCTATAGAAAAGAGAAAACTAAGAGAAAAAGTATTTATGGCACTGAATTCCAGAGAGTTTGCGGGGGTGCGAGCAAACATTCATCTATAAAGAAGTCCGTCTCTTCCAGGTGTCCAGCGAAATAAGTTGGAACGGTCTGCAGCCGTTATCTGCAAATCAAGGGCAGTAACATTACTGAACTTGGGTGGTACCGCGAGATTTCCAGTCATTTCGTCCCAAGAATATTTATTTTTGGGGTGAGATGGCTTTTTTGTTGTTTTCTACAACAGTTATTATTGATTATGTACTAATTTTAAGGAGGAAAAAATATGTTAGATGTAAAAATGATGCGTCAAAATTTTGACGAAGTAAAAGCAAAGCTACAAACCCGTGGTGTGAAAGAAGAAATCTTAGTGGAATTTCTGCGTTTAGATGAAAGTCGCCGTGATTTATTAGTCAAAGTCGAAGAAATGAAAAAATACCGGAACGATGTGTCTGCTGAAATTGCTCAATTAAAACGGAACAAAGAAGATGCAACGGCCAAAATCGCGGAAATGAAAGAAGTCGGCGGTAATATTAAAGCGTTAGATGCAGAAATTAATGCTATTGACGAAGAGCTACGTGGGATCACAACTACTTTACCGAACTTGCCAGATGATTCTGTGCCTGTTGGTGCTGGTGAAGAAGAAAATGTAGAAGTACGTCGTTGGAGTGAACCAAGAACTTTTGCTTTTGAACCAAAACCACACTGGGAAGTCGCTGAAAACTTAGGCATTCTAGATTTTGAACGTGGTGCCAAAGTAGCTGGTAGCCGTTTTGTTTATTACAAAGGCTTAGGTGCTCGCTTAGAACGTGCGTTATACAACTTCATGTTAGATTTACATGTTTATGAACATGGCTATACAGAAATGATTACGCCTTATATCGTTAATGACACCGCCATGTTCGGAACTGGCCAATTTCCTAAATTTAAAGAAGATGTCTTCCAATTACAAGATACAGATTTAACGTTAATCCCAACGGCAGAAGTCCCGTTAACTAATTACTACAACAATGAAATTTTAGATGGCAAGGATTTACCGATTTACTTTACGGCCTTGAGCCCTTCTTTCCGTTCTGAAGCTGGTAGCGCTGGTCGTGACACACGTGGGTTAATTCGTTTACACCAATTTAATAAAGTCGAAATGGTTAAATTTAGTGATGCAGAGCATTCTTATGAGGAATTAGAAAAAATGACGAATAATGCCGAAGAAATTCTGCAAAAACTGGGATTACCTTACCGTGTCATGGCTCTTTCAACAGGTGACATGGGCTTCTCAGCTGCGAAAACTTATGACTTGGAAGTTTGGATTCCCGCTCAAGAGACATACCGTGAAATCAGTTCATGCTCAAACTGTGAAGATTTCCAAGCGCGCCGTGCGATGATTCGTTACCGTGATGAAAATGATAAAGTCCAATATGCGCATACACTCAATGGTTCTGGTTTAGCCGTGGGACGGACAGTCGCTGCTATTTTAGAAAACTACCAAAACGAAGATGGCTCTGTGACTGTACCAGAAGTCCTAGTTCCTTACATGGGTAACCTAACAGTTATTAAATAAAGGGAAGATGAAGGTCGTTGTCTGATATCAGATAACGGCTTTTATTCTACAGAAAAAGGAGCCTGATAAACGGTGGAAACAGAAGCAACTCCTTCATTCTACAGAAAAAGAGGCAGACGTCGAAATGACGTCTGCCTCTTTTAAATTTCAAAAAAATCAGCTTTTATTTTATTGAACAGAATAGTTTGGTGCTTCTTTTGTGATTTGAACGTCATGTGGATGTGATTCTTTCAATCCGTTACCACTCATTTGAACAAATTGTGCTTCTTCACGCAACGCTTTCAGGTCTGCTGCACCGACGTAACCCATCCCTGATTTCAAGCCACCGATTAATTGGAAGACAATATCAGAAACGCTTCCTTTGTAGGCGACACGTCCTTCGATTCCTTCTGGCACTAATTTGTTTGCTTCATTGACACTTCCTTGGAAGTAACGATCACTTGATCCTTTTTCCATTGCACCCAATGAGCCCATGCCACGGTAAGTTTTGAAACGACGGCCTTGATAAATTTCAAATTCGCCTGGAGATTCATCTGTACCTGCTAACATACTTCCTAGCATTACAGCATGTCCACCAGCAGCTAAGGCTTTCACGATATCACCAGAATATTTAATACCGCCATCAGCGATAATTGCTTTACCATATTCTCTAGCTACAGAAGCAGCATCATAAATCGCTGTTAATTGAGGAACACCAACACCAGCAACGACACGTGTTGTACAAATTGAACCAGGTCCAATACCAACTTTGACAACGTCCACGCCGACATCATACAATGCTTTGGTTGCTTCAGCAGTGGCAACATTACCAGCAATTAATGTTGCTTCAGGGAACGTTTCACGAATTTCTTTAATTTTGCGAATAACGCCGGCACTATGGCCATGTGCAGTATCGATAACAATCGCATCGGCACCTGCTTCTAATAATGCTTCCGCACGTTCGAACGTATCACTAGTGACACCGACTGCTGCCGCCACAAGTAAACGACCGTGTTCGTCTTTGGCAGCATTTGGGAATTCAATCACTTTTTCAATGTCTTTAATTGTAATTAAGCCACTTAAGCGACCTGCTTCATCAACGATTGGTAATTTTTCGATTTTATGTTTTTGTAAGATTTTTTCTGCATCTTTTAAAGATGTGCCAACTGGCGCAGTGACTAAATGATCTTTTGTCATGACTTCTTCGATTTTGATTTGGTAGTCCGTTACAAAACGCATATCACGGTTTGTAATAATTCCGACTAATTTACGGTTTTCCATTGTTTCTACAATTGGCACACCGCTAATACGGTAACGACTCATTAATTCTTCTGCATCCGCTACTAAGTTTGTTGGTGTTAGAAAGAATGGATCAATGATAACGCCGCTTTCAGAACGTTTGACTTTACGTACTTCGTCTGCTTGTTGGGCGACAGTCATATTTTTATGTACGACACCTAGTCCACCTTGACGAGCCATCGCAATTGCCATATTACTATCTGTAACAGTATCCATACTGGCACTCATCAATGGAATATTTAACTTGATATTTTTAGCTAATTGTACACTCATGTCTACATCATTTGGTAAGACATGGCTTTCTGCAGGGATTAATAGCACATCATCAAATGTAAGACCTTTTTTCGCAAATTTTGTTTCCCAATTTGACATTTTTTTGTCCACTCCTCGACTTAATTTTATATATGAAAATAACAGATAATACTAAGGAAGTCAACTAGATTTGTTTAAATAATCAATGAGGAATAAAGGACAAAATGCCGAAATCGGTTTGTCCTCTATTCAACTCTTCCTAATTAAGGTCCTACTTTCATCGTTGTTCTTTTATCTTGTGTTTCTTTTTTTGTTGTAAAAATCGGCTAAATCCAAAACCACCGACAGAAAGCAAGGTCATCATTGTCCCTATTTTTTGCACTTTTGTTCTTTGGTAACGGATGTCGACATGTCCTGTACCAGATAAAGAAAGAGCGGCTAAACCTCCTTGATTGGTTAGGCTCATTTTTTTAGCGCCCGTTTGGTTTTTCATTTGAATCGTGGCTTGATAGCCTAAGTAATAAATAAAAGGAACGGTCACCTTCGCTGATTGATTCACCACTTGGTAGTCAAATGAAATTTTCCCATAAGGCATTCTAACGTTTGTAATGGTTACTTGTTCTGCCGAATAATCAAGTTGTCGTTTTTTCTGTTTCAATAATTCCTGATAATTGATTTCATCTGGCAAATATTCATGGCCCGCACCGATATAAAAAGGCGTTGGTTGCTCATACTCAGCTTTTGTTAACAGGTGGCCTTGTTGTGACTGAATACTTTGATATTGATAAATGCCCAAATTGCTGATGGCAAGGAAAACCAACAAAGCCACGGTCCAAGATTTACGGAAAACGCCCCATTCGTCTTGTGCAATGAAAAAAGCGAGCATTACAGAAAGAATCCCTAAAAACCGCCAAGGAAACTGAATCGTATTTAAAGGCGTGTGGTTCAGCCAGTGCCAAGGAAAAAGCGTGGTAACCATCAATAAGAGTACCAGCGTCAAACCAATAAACCGTTTGTTCTGAATTTTTTTGCTGGCAAGCGAAACCACTGCTACAACAAGCCCTACAAACAAAAGGGTTCCTAGATTCGCTGTTTTCGCGTGAAAAACACTGCTCTTTAAACTATTAATGAAAAGAGAAACAATGGGATAACTTCTTTCGGAAATATAAGTGAGTGGATTGGAGGTGACTTTAAACACTTGATTTTTCATTTGTTCAGCAACTGGTAAAAGATAAAAGGCCAGCCAAAGCAGCGTCAAACCTGCAGCCTTCGCTAATGCCCACAGGACCTCCTTTTTAAAAAACTGCTGCCAATAAAACAGAATGTATAACCCAATCCAAATAGAAACCATTTCAATAGAAATAAAGTGAGCCAACCCAATCCCAGTCATCGCCAGCGTTAACAACGGCCAACATTTCGTGGTTCCCTTTCGTAATAAAAACAGGCTCGCTAAGACCAACGGAAAAAAGCTTAGCGCCAAAAATTCTCCTAACGCTTGGCGATTAAACAAGTCTTGCATGCGGTAAATAGATAAGCCATACAAAATGGCAAAGAGATAGCTTCTTTTTTTAGAGAGCGCCATTAATCGGCCTGCATAATAAGTAAGACTAAATGTTGCCAAGTTTACCGCAAAAACAAAAATCGCCATACTAGCGACAAAGGAAAGCCCCAGAACACGCAAAAGCGCAGGTAAATAAAGATACGCATCTGGATAAAACAAACTAGAGGCATAGCCATAGCCTCCCAAGAAAAAATAATTGATTTTAGGAAACCAGTCGTTGTTTTTAATTGCTAATGCGAGGCCTTCCACCCGATTTTGATGAAAGCGGAAATCACTTGCTCGTAAAAAATTCTCTTGAAAATAGACAAAATAGAGAGAAAGTCCACTTAATAAGAGAAAACTAATAAAAATGAGTAGCCGCTCGTGTTGACGGCACCAAGACTTCACTTGTTGTCCCATAAGAGGCTCCTTTCTTTACAAACTTCTGAAAACAGAAGCCTGGGACACTAGTTTTTTCGACTAATCCCCCAGGCTTTAACTGTTAAAACGCTCTATTGAGAGAGCGACTTTGCTTGTTGCAGTTTCTGCGTCAGCCGAGCGCATTCACAATTGAGCGCGCGCCGTTTATTGACGTGTCATGAAACTACCTTGAATATTGTATTTTTTCTTGAAGAAATAGCGTGCTACAAAGGCTAACGCACCGATTACTAAAGCAATCATCGGATCTAAAATGGGATTGATCACTGGCGGCAGCATCGCTGAACCAGCGAAAACTGCAATCCACAAGAACATCCCACCAAATAGAATGGCAGTCGTTTTTAACCAACCAGGACGTTTGCTTTTGTCGCCACCTTGACGATCAAAACGGTAAACATATTTGTGCATTAGATAGAAAACATAACCCCCAGCCATCGCACCTAAGATATATGTGGTTAATCCGAGAGGTTGTGCGGTTCCTTTTGAAAATAGAGACATCGCCGCTAACATGATTGTTAATAAACCAAGCAATAGTAAGGTATTGTCGAGCCAAATCATCCAGCCCGCTGGTTCTTTGACTTCTGCTGGTTTATTTAAAATTGCTTCCGTCCGTTCTGAAACAGTGCCAAATAACTGACGGGCTGTTTTGCCTGTTTTTTGACCGGCTACTAATTCTGGTAAAATACCGTGTAGAGCCAATGCTAGCTCTTCTTCAGATAAATTAGCCGCTTTTAATGATTTTTTTAAGTCAAAAATGTATTGTTCATTTCTTTTAGTCAAATTCTGTTCTAATTGACGATTCTCAGCCACGATTGCTCGTAATGCTTCTGCTTCCATAGTTGTATCCTCCTCACCCTCATGTAGAGGGAACCTCTTTCTAAACGGCTGAATGGCCTTAAATATGTGGGCTTAGCCCAAAACAAATTGCTTGTTGGGCACATTTTTTTAAACGTTAAAACGGAACAACATAACATCGCCATCTTGAACGACGTAGTCTTTTCCTTCTAAACGAACACGGCCCGCTTCTTTGGCAGCTTGCATATTGCCATATTTATCTAGGTCTTCATAAGAAACTGTTTCCGCACGAATGAAGCCTCGTTCAAAGTCACTGTGGATAATCCCAGCTGCTTGAGGTGCCTTGATTCCCTTACGGAACGTCCATGCACGAACTTCTTGTTCACCAGCTGTAAAGTAGGTAGCTAAGCCTAACAAATCGTAAGCCGCACGAATCAATTGATCTAAGCCAGATTGTTCAATGCCCATTGCTTCTAAAAATTCAGCCTTGTCTTCTTCAGAATCCAATTCAGCAATTTCTTCTTCTGCTCGCGCACTAACTACGATTACTTCCGCATTTTCACTGGTTGCAAAATTACGAACTTGTTGTACATACTCGTTGTTGTCTGGATCCGCCACTTCATCTTCTGAAACATTTGCTACATAAAGGACCGGCTTTGTGGTTAATAAGAAAAGAGATTTAACAATTTTCTCTTCTTCTGGCGTAAATTCAATCGTACGAGCAGATAAACCTTCTTCTAAAACTGGTTTAATTTTGTCTAAAACAGCTAATTCTTCCACCGCTTCTTTATCTTTTGCTTTCGCCATTTTAGCCACGCGAGTATAGCGCTTATTGATTGAATCTAAATCTGCTAAAATTAGCTCTAAATTAATTGTATCAATGTCTGCTAAAGGATCAACGAAATCCGCATCCCGATTTTGTTCACGCATGATATTTTCGTCATCAAAACAACGAACCACGTGACAGATTGCATCTACTTGACGAATGTGACTTAAAAACTGATTTCCTAGCCCTTCTCCTTTACTGGCACCTTTAACAATTCCGGCGATGTCTGTAAATTCAAACGTTGTGGGAACTGTTTTTTTCGGTTTTACTAGTTCTGTCAAGCGTTGTAAACGGGCATCTGGTACTTCAACCATGCCGACGTTCGGATCAATCGTTGCAAAGGGATAATTTGCAGCTTCTGCTCCTGCTTTTGTAATTGCGTTAAATAGGGTCGATTTACCAACGTTTGGTAAGCCGACAATTCCAGCTGTTAGTGCCATTTGTTTTCCACTCTTTCTCTCAGTCTATTCTCTTTTCTATTAGAGGCATCAAAGCATTAGTCTGCTTTTTTCTCGATTACTTTTTTTAATTTTTTAGTAAAATCACGACGCGGCATCATGACAATATGCCCGCAATTCGTGCACTTGATTTTGATATCAGCGCCCATGCGAATGATTTGCCAACGATTTGCTTGGCAAGCATGCGGCTTTTTCATTTCGACAATATCGCCTAAATCATACATGTTCCAAGCCTTCTTTCTTCTCTTACTTATATAAAAATACCATGATTACAATACCATTTTTTACCGAAACTAGCAAAAGGATTTGTGACTTTCTGTCTTACTTTCTCACTTTGCTTTTTATTCCTCGTCAAAATGAATATCTAAAATATCTAAAATTCTAGCCAAATCCGAAGAGGACAAGTACTCAATTTCAATTTTTCCTTTGCCTTCTTTTTCTTGAATCGCTACGGTTGTCCCAAATTTATCCATTAAGCGGTCTTCACTTTCTCGAATATAAATGGGTTTTTCCTTGATGGCTTTTTTCGCTTTTTTGCCCTTTTTGCCTTGTGTTTCGTTTAATTCAGCGACAAGTTGTTCTAATTGTCGAACCGTTAAATTGTCTTTAATACAACGATTAGCTAATGGCAATAGCTGTTCTTTGTTCTTCAAGCCTAATAACGTCCGTGCTTGACCCATTGACATGCTTTGTTTTTGAACCATTGCTTTGACCGCATCTGGTAAAGTTAGCAACCGTAAATAATTGGCAATATACGGGCGACTTTTGCCCAAACGTTCTGCGACTTCCGCTTGTGTTAATTTTAAATTTTTCATTAGCATTTCATAGGCTTCTGCTTCTTCTAGCGGATTTAAATCTTCCCTTTGTAAGTTTTCCAAAACAGCAACTTGCATCATGGATTCTTCATCAAATTCGCGAATAATTGCGGGAATTTTTTCTTTGCCGGCTAATTTAGAAGCCCGGAACCGACGCTCACCTGCAATAATTTCATAGCCTTTAACTGCCGATTTACGAACAATAATCGGTTGAAACACACCGGAATGTAGAATCGAGTTTGCAAGTTCTTGTAAAGAGGTTTCATCAAATGTTTTCCGCGGTTGGTAAGGATTGGGACGAAGTTCGTTTAATAGAATTTCTGTCACTTGTTCGTTCTTAACGTCGACATCTTCTAGCTTTGCGATATCTTGAAACAAGGCATCGATGCCTCTGCCTAAACCTTTGCCTTTATTCATTCTCCAACACTTCCTTTGCTAGTGCTTGATACACTTCGGCACCTTTTGAGCGAATATCATAGTCAATGATTGGTAAACCATGACTTGGTGCTTCGGATAAACGGACATTTCTTGGAATAATCGTATCATAGACTTTTTCACGGAAATATTTACGGACTTCTTCAACGACTTCGGCACCTAAATTGGTCCGAGCATCGTACATGGTTAACAAGACCCCTTCAATTTTCAATTCAGGGTTAAAATGTTTTTGAACCAAGCGAATCGTATTTAGCAATTGACTCAAGCCTTCTAATGCGTAATATTCACATTGAACAGGAATTAGAATCGAATCACTTGCTGTAAAAGCATTGATTGTTAAATGCCCTAGAGAAGGCGGGCAATCAATTAAAACGAAATCATACATGTCTCTTACTTCATCAATTGCTAATTTCAAGCGCGATTCTCGAGCCATCATTGAAGTTAATTCAATTTCAGCGCCTGCTAATTGAATAGTTGCAGGGACAATATCTAAATTTTCACGGCTGGTATGTTGAACCACGCTAGTGATTGGTTCTTCATTTACAAGGACATCATACACATCGTGTGCGACATCTGGTTTAGGAACACCCATGCCACTGGTAGCATTTCCTTGTGCATCAATGTCGATCAGTAAGACTTTTTTGCCTAAGTTTGCTAAACATGCGCCTAAATTTACAGTGGTCGTTGTTTTACCAACGCCGCCTTTTTGGTTCGCTACAGAAATAATTCGTGTCATGTGTGTGCCTCCATCTTATTTAATCGGTTGTTTATTTGGTAATCCAGGTTTTCTGGGATATTTTTTAGGGGTTTCTTTTTTCTTTTGAATCACGACAATGTGGCGTTCGTCTGCCGTAATCGGCAAAGTAAAACCAACTTCTTTTTGAAATTGACCGCCTAATGTAGCGATTGCAGGTTTTGCTTCATTAATTTCTTCTTCACTTTTCGATGCTTTTAAGGCTAAAAAATAGCCTTCTTTTTTAACTAAGGGTAAACACAGTTCACTTAAAACATTTAATCGTGCAACTGCTCGCGCTGTAACGTAATCAAACGCGCCACGAAATTCTGCTTTTTGACCAAATGTTTCTGCACGATCATGATACAAAGAAACATTAGCCAAACCTAGTTGATTCACCAACTCTGTTAGGAAAGTAATTCGTTTATTTAAAGAGTCAACAATTGTGACATTTAATGAAGGAAAAACAATTTTCAAAGGAATACTTGGAAATCCTGCGCCTGCGCCAACATCACAAATGGCTTTGTCACTGGCAAAGTCTTCAAAGAATGCCAACGAAACAGAATCATAGAAATGTTTCAAATAAACTTCTTTTTCTTCTGTAATGGCTGTTAAATTCATTTTTTCATTCCATTCTACTAGTAAATGGAAATATTGGTCAAATTGTGTCATCTGTTGGTCTGTCAATTCAATGCCTTTTGCGGCTAATAGTTGTCTAAATTCTTCGGGTAGCATAAAGACTCCTTCCTTTTTTGTGAAACAGAAAAATGTTTCACAATCATCTTTTCCTACTTTAACGCAAATAGCAATTTCTTGCAATGCTTTTCGGAAGATTTTTGCCTGAATGATAAAAGAAAAATCCGCCTTTTTATGTGGTAAAAAGTCTCTAGCCACGGGCCAAAATGTTCAATTGGCGGCAACGAAAACCGCCTTTCTCTAAGAGTAAAACAAGCCAATGTTTCATGTGAAACATTGGCTTGTTTTACTTACTATAATCATCGCACTTTATTTGTCGTTCTCTGCGGTAGTCGTATTCTTGGATACGGGGACTTAACCAACCTTTTTTGGCTGTTTTTCGTAATTGATGATCAAATCTCCCTGGTGGTGAACTATCTAGTAATTCATGGGTACGATTATTCCGATTTGCATAATTAAACGATTCACCATTCAAGACTTTTTCCTGGTATTCATTGTTTTTGGCCGCTTGATAATAAGCTGGATTACTAATTAATCTGCCTCGCCAGTCTTCAACTAACACATCCCACTGGGTCACAAAGGTCCCTTCTTCATTCAAAATAAACTCACTGTGAAAATTAGGTGTCAATCGTTTCTTATTAATTAAAGAATAAGATGCCCCCTCAGGGTATTTGTTGTGCAAACGAGCAGAGCTTTTTTTCAGCTTCCGCCCACCCATCCCTTGCGGCTTGGCCGCAAAAACATAGCGTTTTAACGCCTGTTCATCGGTGTCCCCTTCTTGTTTAAAAAAATCGCGGATATACGTGATATTTTGACGATCAATATACATTCTTAATTGATGTATCTTTTTCGCTTTCTCTTGGTTAAAGCTCCCAAGAAGACCTAACGGATAGGCTTTTTGAACTGTTTTTGCCAACAAATCCCAAAACGTCGCATGCGGTGCAACCGTCTTCGAGAAACGATAAGGTCCTACTAATTGCAACATGCCATGCTGATCCAACACTGCACCTAATTGCCATAACAGTAACGAGAGCTTTTCTTGCGGACGATAAGCCGAAAAGCGAAATAATCGCTCATACGCTGAAGAGCCCACTTCTTCCACTTCAGAAAACAGTTCCGCGACTGCTGTTTTCGCTTGCTCAAGTGGCAAGAAACGCGTGTCTTTTATGGCGCTTTCCACTAATCCATAAACAGCTTGGCGGTCCCAGCCAGCGTCAATCGCCGCCTCTACACCAGCACTCATTGCTTGTTGTAATTCTTGCCAACGTCCCATCTTCTCGCCGCCTTTTCTTATATACTTCTTCTATAATGATAATCCTTTCCCCACAAAATGCCAACTGCTTTAACGCAAAAAAACAACCCGCCCTTTGGGGAAGGGCGGGCGGAGGAGTTAAAAAATGAAAAAGTGTTTTGTTAGGGTTTTGTTTATCGGGTATGTTTAAATAATAGCCGTTAAATGTGAAGAAACTATGGTAAAAATGCGCCTTCTTTTCAACAAAATTTTGAAAAAGTCTCTTCAGAAATTAAGATTTTTTTGCGAAGTTGCCCACTGGCTACTCTCATTCAACATATTATATATTTAATATCCATAAAATCACAAAAGGAATATACACAATAATGAATATTTATTCAACGGTTGATAATCCAACAAAAAAGAGCATGGGACAAAAATCACTTTGGATTTTTGCTCCACGCTCAAAAACTGATAAACGGCGGGAACAGAAGCAACTCCTTCGGAAATAAGCCGAAATTCTCCAAAAATTATAGAACAATTTTCGGAAATTCCTTCTTATTTCTCGGAGTTAAACACTTCTATCCCGACCTCTTTCAACTAAATTAAATGATTTTCTCTTAAAATATCACCAATATACGTATCCTCAAATTTCTTCACAAAGTGTTCAACCATTTTGCGTTCCACGAACGGCATATCCATTTCTGTTAATTTTTTCTTGTCAGATAAATAATAAACAGAGTTTGCTAAGACGCGCAAGTCGTATGCAGAAGCAAACACTTCTGGTACTCCGCGTTCAACCTCTAGCAATTGATAAACAGCTTCCATCGCTGTCCGTACAGAATACTCTGTTGTAAACACCGTATCTCGTTCAGTATCTGCGAAGTTCCCAATGAAAGCAAGATTTTTAGAGCCGTTTGGTACAACTAATGGTCGATCGCCTGGTTCTCTTAACATAAAGTAAGAAGTGATAAACGGCATATAAACCGGAATAGTGGTAGCCGATTCTTCTGAAATACGTTCAATTTCCCCTTCCGGGACCCCTAAATGATAAAGTAACTCTTGCGTAATTTCTTGGCCTGTACATTGTTCGATTGGTTTTTTGATATAATTTCCTGGTTTATTAGAAAGCAATCCATATACCCAAGTTATAGATTGTCGATCATTTTGTTCTTTAAAATGCGGTTGTCTATGCATAGCGAAACTCATCATCCAATTAGAGTCTTTGATAGTAATAATACCACCTGTGACAATTTTTCCTGTGCGTAATTTACGATGTGTTAACCGAGAAAGATACGGTTCAATATCGAAATTTTCCCACGTAATCGTTGCTGAGACAAACCAACTTTCATCTGGTAAATTTTCACAGAAAACTTCTGGGTGCCCAAATTCTGGGGATTGTTTTGCTAAGTTTTTCCAGAGATTCCAACTTCCCCCTAGTTCATGAGTAATTGGTGCTGGTGTATGATGATCTCCTTGCGTCGAACTTTCAGTAATTGAGCCATTCGTTACGAAGACTAAATCATTTTCAGTTAAAGGAATTTCTTTGGTTTTGCCCGCTTGTGTCAACAATAATCGCCGAGCAACTTTAGTAGCTCCTTTGATGTCGACTTGGATATCATTGATCGTTGTTTCATATTGAAAGTCTACCCCTTGATTGGTTAAAAAGCTTAATAATGGTTTCACTAACGATTCGTATTGATTGTATTTGGTAAACTTCAAGGCTGTAAAGTCAGGCAAACCTTTGATGTGGTGGATAAAGCGCATGATGTAACGGCGCATTTCAATGGCAGAGTGCCATTTTTCAAAAGCAAACATTGAACACCAATAGATCCAAAAGTTGGATTCAAAAAATTCTTCGCCGAAAACATCTTCAATTTTTTTGCCAATTAATTGATCTTCAGAAGTCATAAATAAATCAACGATTTCTTTTTGTGCTTTTTTGGATAAAGTAAATTGTCCATCATCGGGGACACGTTCGCCACGGTTATGAATAATGCGGCAATTTGAAGAATTCGGATCATCTAAATCTAACCGGTAAAACTCATCTAGGACAGAGGCATCTTCTACTTCTAATGATGGTACCGAACGAAATAGATCCCACAAACACTCGAAATGGTTTTCCATTTCGCGTCCGCCGCGAGTGACAAAGCCATCATGGGGAATAAATTTACCATCTAAAGAACCGCCAGACAGCGTGAGTTCTTCAAAAATGTGAATATTTTCGCCCTTCATTTGACCGTCACGAATTAAGAAAACAGCCGTTGCTAAACCTGCTAGGCCACCACCAACGATATAGGCACTCTTGTCATCTACACCTTTTGGTTTTCTTGGTCGAGCAAATGCTTCATAATTTCCATTTGTGTATCTCATTCTCGTTTCCTCCTATCATTTGATACCCTCATCATACTGCTACCAAAAAAAATACCCAAAAGATAACCCTTTTTTTTAAGAAATTCTTTGACAAATAAAGAAAATTGTCTAATTTTTAAGCAAGTGAATAATCGTAGATGTTTCATGTGAAACAAAAAAAGAACGAGAAGAAAAATGGCCGCTTTTTCTTCTCGTTCTTTTTATGCTAATTCGTTTACCGTTTCTACTCCAAAAACAGCAACCCAATCTTCCTGAAAATCAGTTACTGCTTTTTGAATGGCGGGCATTGCCAAGCCTTGTGTCACGAGTTCTGGTGCGATAGTGACCGCTTGCGCCCCCATTTGACAGGCTTGATTAATTTGTGCCACGTTTTTAAAACTAGCAGCTAAGATCTTACTCTTTGCGTTCGTCCGTTTAATTTCTGCAGCTAAATGCTCAATAACCTTTTGAGAATCAATTGTTAAATTCTCCATCCTATTATAATATGGCGCTAAATAATCTGCACCTGCCGCAATCGCTAGATAACCTTGAAATTCTGTATAAATAGCGGTTGCTGTTATCCGATAATTTGCCTGCTTTAGTTGTTTGATGGCTGCCAAGCCTGCTTCATTGACTGGGATTTTAATGAATGTTTCTTGGCCTAATTGTTGTACAATGGTTTGGGCATCTTCTAGCATCTCTTCTGTCGTTTGACCGACCACTTGGACGTGCAAACTCGCTTGTCCAATCGTTTTTTTGATTTCTTTCATCTGCGCAAAGAAGTCAATTTTTCCTGCTTGTTTAACAATACTGGGATTAGACGTTACGCCTGCCAGTGGTAAAATTTTCTGATACTTTCGAATAGCCTCAAGATTAATTGTATCTAGCATAAATTCCATCTTTTACGTTCCTCCCTTAAACGATAATTATAGAATAGTGATTGTTGTACCAACAGTTATTTCAGGAATAGCTTTTTCTTCAACGTATAATGTACCTGGTAATTCAGGTGTTGTTGCGCCATCAAATTTAATAGTAATGTGACCCAATGTGTCTAAATTAGTTAATACTACCTCGCCTACAGCGGTAATCTGGTAAGTTTGTTCATCAATCACTAACGTTTGCTTGTCCGTAATCGCTTCTGTGACTGGCTGAACCTCAATGTTATAACAATAATCTGCTAAAGCATCTGGTGCATCTTTTCCAAATAAGATGACCATTTTTTCTTCTTTAAATAATTCGGCTTCTGGTCCAATAGACTGAACCTTTGTTGTAAATACTGACATTTCCCATCCTCCAAAAAAAATTTTTTAACTATACAATCCAAAACTTGCTAACCAAGCAACTAGTACTCGAGGGGCACCATTTAAGAAACGAGAATATAAAACAGAAGGGACCCCGACTTCAACGGTTTCAGCTTCAGCTTCTTCCAAGCCTAAACCCACGGGAATAAAGTCGCACGCGTTTTGTGTATTAATAGCAAACAATGCTGGTAAGGCTAGTTGTGGCGGAATGTTGCCTTTCCCAATTTCCACACCAATTAACGTACCAATTACTTGGCTGATTACTGCTCCAGGACCTAATAAAGGAGAAAGAAACGGCAGAGAACAAATAAAACCAATAATTGTTAACCCCACAATGTTTCCTGCCAATGGCGCCATGATATTGGCAAAAAATTCACCAATTCCTGAACCTTGAATCACACCAATTAATAAAGAAACAAATGCCATAAACGGAATCACTGTGTTGATCATCGTTTGTACGCCTTCACGGGCTGATTGGTTGAATGTCGCTACAACTTTTCCTGCACCCATACCAATTTTTGCAACAAAACTTTGTTGTTCCGCTTTTTGTTCAGTAATTTTTTTACTTGTATCATATTTAAATTCTGTTTTTTTCGAGGTGGGCTTTTCTGTATCAGCAGAAGCTTCTTCTGATGTCAATGTAATCTGTTTCGGGCCTACAGCGGAAACATAAATTGTCTCATTAATGTATTGTGCTAAGGGACCACTTTTGCCAGTTGGAACAACGTTAATAGTAGGAATTCCTTTTTTAGGATAAATTCCGCAACGAAGAGTGCCTCCACAATCAATAATGGCTAATGCGATTTCATCATCTGGAATCGATGTCTTAAAACCATTGACCGCTTCCATTCCTGTCAATTCTACGATTTTATCAACGATTGCGGGTTTCTCGCCGCCACCTGTAATGTAAATAAATTTATGTTTTTCTTCTGTCGGTGTAATCACTAAGGGCCCACCATAACCGCCATTTCCTTTAACTACCTTAATACTATTGTACGTCATCTCACCTTGCTCCTTTCTAATCCACAGCAATCTCTACTGTTTTACTAAGGGTAATTCCTTGTTGTTTGCAAACATAGGCGGTAGTGAAATCGGTAACCCAACCGCCAATAAAATTCATTAATATCCCTACAAACATATAGCGAATCGCTAGGTCCATCGAATTTAGTCCTAACGTATCAATCCCTTGCGCAATCCCTAACCAAACGAACAATTCACCAGGATTAATATGAGGGAAAACCCCATTACTGGTATGACAAAATTGCGCTTGTGCAGCATAATAGCTAGGTTTATAGTATTCTGGTAAAAATCGTGCCATCGTAAAGGACATTGGATTGCCTAACATAAAAGCGGATAAAAAAGGCAGCACTAAATACCGCGTAACAGGATTTTTGGCAGAAAGTTTGGCTACTTTGGTTACTCTTTCTTCTCCTAGAAAAGCAATTAAAGTATTCATAGCTACCATTAACATCAAAACAACAGGTACGATGCCTGTCATCCAAGAAATAAATGTTTCTGCTCCTGTTTGGAAAAGGTGCATAAATCCTTCCGCAAATTTTGTAATATAAGACATTACTCGACACTTCCTTTCAATTTTGTTTGTACTTTATTTTTCCATAATTGCCATTGAATTTTGGCTCCATTAAGCGGCGTTAATGGTTGTGTTTCTTGATAATTGCCAAGCTCAACACGTAAGTAAATTTCTCGTGCATTTTCCATCGCTTGTTGGGTTAATTTATTTTCCTTTTGTACGAGTGGATGGTAATGATCCATATAATGAATATCCTCGTTCACGTACTGAGGTAAGGGATGAAATTTAGCTAGAACGGTGACACCTTGCATCTTTCTAGCGGCTAAGATTTTCCCTTGCGAATCCACAGCAAACAAGATAATCGTGCCTGCTTTTAACTTCCCTGCACGTCGACCAATCGCGACTTTCCCTAATTGTCGCAATTCTTGGTAGTTTTGATTAAAGTGTTTAATCTGTTTCATTCCCATAGCTATCTGAACGAAGTAAGCTGTTAAAAAAAGCGCCCCGAATACGTAGATAAAACTCATATGATAATCCCCTTCCTTTGCATCCACTCTTTAACCGCTAAAACATCTCGTTGCTTCCGTAACTCATTACGTAAACGTTCGTCTCCTGCGATTGTAAACAAGCGGTCATATAGTTGTAGTAACTCTGCTTCAACAGTGGCCGTCAGCTCTTCTGGAATACCCAACAGCAAAATAACATCAACTTTACCTTCTGGTGTAACCAGTGATTCTTCAAAAACCCCAATCGATAAAATAATCGTTGGTAAGGCTTGATTAATTGTATGGGGAAAGGCAATCCCCGATTCAAAAATAGTTGTTTGTTGATCTTCTCTAGTAAAAATTCGTTCGATAAATTGGGGATCTACTAATTTTTCTGCTTCTAAATCAGCAACCATTTTCTGGATATTCGCTCGGTAACCTTGAGTATTCTCTAATAATTGATAGGTCATATGAATATTTTGAGATTCCACGGAACGAATTTCTTTTGCTCTCTGCCACTCATTTCTGAGCCAAGTATCGTTAAATAAATTAGTTAAATGGATCATCGGTGTTTGTGGTCGAATATTTTTTAAGGGAATGGTTGTAAAAATAGCAAAATATTGATTCAATTCTCTTCTCTCTGCCTCTTCTTCAGAAAAATGGGCAATCTGGACGTCTGGACCCAAAACTTTTTCCAATTGCCGCTGAATGATCAAGGCCGTTCCATGACCTGTACTGCAGATTACAGCGATTTCTTTTTTGGCTCCCGCTTCATAGTTCCCTCTCAATGCTAGTTCAAAATACAAAGCGAGATACCCAAATTCAACCGTCGGCACACAACGATTTAACAAACGGCCCAATTCTTGCAAGCCAATCTTGGCTAATTCATAGGCCAAAGGATATTGTCGTTCAATTTCTCCGTAAAATAAATCGTGACACTCCACATGAAAAACAAGTCGATTCATCACGTTTCTTAAATGATCTTTCATTTCTGAAAACAAGAAGTCCTCATCAAATTCAACAACAACTGAATGATGAATTTTTTTCATCATTTTTTGAAAATAGTCAGCTAAGAGTCCTTCATCAGCCAATAAAGAATTACGAATATGGTTTGTGTTGATGTTAAAAGGAAAGCTGATAAAGGAACGTTCCCATTGGCTTAACGTTACATTATAGGTTATTTCCAAGTGATACATCAGTTCTTCAATCTGCTCGTTATGACGAACATAATCAACATATTCTGGTGGTAGTTCCGTAATGAGTTTTCCAGCTAAAACACGCTGCAAAACAATTGAAACCACTCTTCGTAAAAGAAAACTATCTTGTTTCGCTAGTCTTGTTTCTTTGATTATTTTTTGTATCATTTGTTTGGTAGTTTCATGAAGAAACTGTTCTTCAAAATATTCTTGGACGTAATTCACATGAAGTAAGCGTAAATCAAACTCTTTTCCTTCTAAATGAATGCCACGGTTTGGCGTGCCTACAACCGCAACCTGCCAAGGAGCAATCAGCTCTTTCATGCGCTTAATGTCTTTATTAACTGTGCCGCGACTAACGGCGAGTTCTTCGGATAAATCATAAGTTGAAATAAATTGATCTTCTTCTATTAATCGTTTGATAATGTAGGAAACACGCTTGCTTGAAGAATTAAAATCAGATTCCCTTTTTAGCCGTCCAGACAAAACCTCTTCAAAACCTTCAAAGTTATTGATTTCTAACTGAAAGAGATTTTCCTTCTGAATAATTTGGGCGATACCGATTAATTCATCATTCAATGTATCAATGTTTTTACGAACTGTTTGAGGACTTGCGGCTAATTTCTCTTGCAATTCCTGTAAGCTCATTCCTTTGTGATCAACTAGTAATTTTATTACTTGGTACCATCTATTTACTAGCGTCATTTAGTTTTCCCACCTCTATCCTCTTGTTTTACCTCCAGCTACGTTTGTGGTGATGCCTGTAATATAGCTTGAACGGTCTGATAAATAATAGCATACTAAGTCAGCGACTTCATGGAGTTTTCCGCTACGACCTAATGGAATCGTACTTGTTTTTGAATAACCTGCTCGCAATTGCTCAACAGAAATATTTCGTGTATAAGCCAATGCTTCTTCGTATGCTAAAGTGCGCAAGCCCGTTTCTTCCATAATACCTGGCGCAATCCCCACGACACGGACGTTTGATTTTCCTAACTCTTTAGCCCATGAACGTGTATAACTGCTGACCGCTGCTTTCGTTGCAGCGTAGGCGCTTTGCCCTTCGGAGCCTTCTAATCCAGCTTCTGAAGACATATTAATAATGACACCTGCTTGTTTTTGTACAAGAATCCGGCCCACTGCTTGGCTCATTAGGTAGAGCCCTTTTTGATTGATGGCTACAATTTTGTCGAATACCTCATCCGATAATTCATAAGGCCCATGAGGATGATTTTTATCCACCAATAGACGAGGAATATTGATTCCGGCGTTATTTACTAGGCCATCTACGGTTCCAAATTTTTCCACCACTTGAGCGACACCCGCTTCTACTTCTGCTCGAGAAGTTACATCGACTTTCACAAAGAGTAAATGCTCATGTTGCGTTTCTGATGCTGAAATATCAAAATTAGCGACATAGACCTCTTCTGCTAACAAGCTTTCAACAATGCTGCGACCAATACCAGATGAGCCTCCTGTAACAATCACTACTTTTCCTTTAATTCCTAACCAATCTGTCATTTGTTCCACTCCTATCATTTGTTTGCGCTTTCAGTATAGGTCAGTTTGTGAAATTATTTAAGACAGTCTTTTTTTGCAGTTTAGAAAAAAAAGTAGACTAATTCAAAACAAAAAAGCAGTTGCTTCTTCACAATCAATCATCCGTGAAGAAGCAACTGCTTCAAATTTTTATTATCCTTGCACTTTCGCGATTTTTCCTTGTTCGATGTAGACTCAAATCACTATATCACTAGATATCAAACGGCGTCATACGGAGTCAAAAACATCAAATTTGACCTGTTAAATGGTCATTGAATAGCATTTAAAATCAATAAAACGGAGTCAGACACGGAGTCAAAATAAGCCCGCTGAGAACTGAAAATAATTATTATTTCTATAAAACCATACTCGCAACTTTTTTCATTTAGCTATATATTTATGATAGTGATATCTTAAATAAATCATAGCTCTGTACTAACATTTCTTGATTTTATTAGAACATTGGAGGTAAAAAACAATGAAGCATAGACAACTATCGACCACTCCCGAAGTATCAAAACGTATGGCAAATGTACGCTTGAAGGGAGGAAAAGCTGAAAATCTGCTAGCCAAAGAGTTATGGCATCATGGTGTCAGGTATCGAAAAAACTATAAAAAATTACCAGGCTCTCCCGATATAGCAGTTACCAAATATAAACTAGCAATTTTCGTCGATGGAGAGTTTTGGCACGGACACAATTGGGACAATAGAAAACAAAAGTTGAAACGGAATCGAGACTATTGGATTGAAAAAATAGAAGAAAATATGAGGAGAGATGAAAGGAATGATCAGTCTCTCATAAAACTTGGTTGGGTACCTATACACTTTTGGGAAAAAGACATTTTGAAAAACTTAGATTATTGCACATCTGTGATATTAGATTATATTGCACAAAAAAAAGAGGAGTAGACTTCCTCTTTTTTTATGATATCAAATCTTGTACTTGCTCTTTTATATAATCATTGTTTATCCAAAAACATTGTTTGGTCATCCATTGATCCGAGTAATTATCGTTGTCTGGTTTATTAATCCATTTTGCGGGTACAGGAAGTTTGTCCGCATAGCGTCCATCGACAGAGTAATCTCGTTGGCTAGCATGGGGTCTAACATGGCAAATCATTTTGTCTGTTTTCTTTATAAAATTATTTTTGATTTTCCATCCATCCTTAGTAGATTTATCAGGAATAGCTTCTAACTCTACTCCTTCTCGAAGTTTAGACACAGTATCTTCCCATACCTTACGAACTGGCCCTTCTATATCTTCTTCTGGCATACTAAAAAATTTAGCTCCCTTAAATACAACACCTTCATCATCTTCTTTAAAAACTACAAAAAGAAATCTTGTATCTAATAAAAAATTATGCCAATCACTGCTTGGTTCCCCATCTTCTTTTTCCCATACCTGTTTGCTCAAATCAATAAAATTGAATGATGGAAATGACATGCTTTCTTTGTTATTTCCACTTTTATCAAAATATATGGTTTTAACTAGTATAGACGCTTTTTCAAATTCTTCGACTCTTGGGAAAGGTTCCCCTTTGGTTACAGTACCAGATAACCCTAGTATTGAAGAAACGATTCTATAATTAGCTTGATACGATGTCTTGATTGTGAATTTTTCACATAAAGATTGTACAGTTTGACCTACATATGGTATAAAATGTTCTAATACTAAATCTTCTAAGTTGTTTTCTTCAAGTTGAAAAGTATTCTTCACGATTGAATCGATTTTTTCATCGCCTAATACATATTTACGTAAAATAGATGTCATGTATCCTGATTTCAATGAGTATGCCCGTTGTTTAGCTTTTTGTTCTGAATAGGGCTGTGTCCTGAGTGACTTCACAGCATTAGTTCCTTTTGTACATGGAGCAAGATAGTTCGTCAAACTTTCACTTAGCTCATGAGCTTTCCCATCTAAAATATATTTCTTTATAAGCTCCCAGTCTTGTCGTATGATTTCAAAATCTACAGGGTTTTTATACATCTCATATAAAATAGCTTCACGGATAGTCCACTGGTCTTTCGGCGTATCTTTTAAGTATTCATAAAATGCGATTTCCATGATGTTGTTTTTATACAAAAAATGACTTTCTTCGAATGTTTCCTCAGCGACCTCATTATAGTTGATGATATTCAACACTAATCGTTCTTTAGCGCTATACTGACCGTTTTTCAACTTTTTTATTGGCGTAGCCTTTAACTCTACACCTGCTTCTTCCAGGTCTGGCCTACTCTCGCTATCCTTTACCTTGCCGAACCAAGACTCAAATATGTCTCCTATAGAGTTTTTATTTTTACTATTGAGAAGGGGAATTCCATTATTTAATTCTATCATAGACTTCCCCACTGCTTCTTTAGCTCTATTATGTACTTGCTCTTTTGTTAAGTATTCAGACATTCGTTCAGTCACTCCATCCTACGTTTATTCCTATATAAAACTATACTACATGGTTACATAGAAACCAAGTCTATACAAAATCATTTGATGTTGTTTCAACTTTACAGAATAACCTTGAGAAACTCCTTAAGTAAATCATAGCATTTTTGATTTCGATCTTTTCAAATCGATTTATTTATTGTATAATACATTTAAGTTAAAACCGAAAGGATGTTCGCCAATATGAGTGAAACACTAAATGTATTAGAACTTTTTGCCGGTGTAGGTGGGTTCAGAGTTGGACTCGAGCATTCTAATGCCGACCTATTCAAAACGAAATGGGCAAACCAATGGGAACCTTCTCGAAAATCACAAGATGCTTTTGAAGTATATAACTACCGATTCCCAAATAGTGAAAATATCAACAGGAATATAGAAGAAATATCAAATGAAGAATTTGAGCAAATGGATGCTGATATCATTGTTGGTGGATTTCCATGCCAAGATTATTCAGTTGCTCGTAGTAAAAAACATGAGATGGGGATAGAAGGTAAAAAAGGAGTTCTATTTTGGCAAATAATCCGTGCTACGAACCACATAAAACCAAAGTATCTCATTTTAGAGAATGTTGATCGTCTACTTAAATCTCCTTCTAAACAACGTGGCAGAGATTTTGCTATAATGCTTGCTTCCTTTAATGATTTAGGGTATTCCGTAGAATGGCGTGTTATCAATGCTGCTGATTATGGCCGTAGACAACGTAGACGCCGTGTCTTTTTTTTCGTTTACAAAAATGATACTGATTTTGCGAACAAGATAGATGCACGATTCGAACAAAAAATACTTGGTGAAGAAGAACATCGTTATGATGAGTATATATTCAGTGAAGGACTTTTTGCTCGACAATTTCCAATCATCAAGACTCCTTATAAGGGTAGACAAGCGTCGTATAAGTTATCCAATGACATAGTAGAGATATCAGATAATTTTACTGGAAAAGTATACAATACTGGGGTAATGAGACATGGACGTTACTTTACTATAGATACGGAACCATACGATAAAGAAAAACCTACTCCATTAAGAGAAATCATTCAACCTGAAGATGAAGTAGCTGAAAAGTATTACTTGACCGACGAAAGTAAAATAAAAAAATTCGAATATCTTCGTGGACCTAAAAAAATAGAGCGAGTCACTGCTGAAGGTCATACCTATACATTCTCCGAAGGTGGTATGTCTCCTTATGATGATTTAGATATGCCCGGACGGACGATGCTAACTTCAGAAGGTTCTGTGAATAGATCTACACATTTATTGAAAATAGATGGTCGTTACCGCTTGTTGACCCCTATAGAAGCCGAACGTCTACAAGACTTTCCTGAGGATTGGACAAAGTATAAAAAATTATCCTCCGGGGAAATAGTAGAAGTTTCAGATAGAATGCGCTTATTCTTTATGGGAAATGCTTTAGTCACGAAAATAGTTGAACGAATAGGTGACGAATTACAGCAATTGTTGTAATTCCTAAAGTAAATAGTTAAAAGACGAGAGGATTTACATGTATGCATTCCTTCTCGTCTTTTTATTACAAAAATCGTTATAAAACTCCTCCATAAATAATGACATAATTAGACAAATTTTGTAGTAATATTTCATGTCTAAAACTATGTAATAGTCATGTTATACCTATTACGTTGTCTTATTTCACTTATTTCTGAAATGATTCCATTTACTTTTTATCTCATTTTTCCCTACTAGTTAGTATCACATACTCTCCTATTTTCTCAATAAACTATTTTGGGTTACATGGTATCTAAAACAGCTAAAACCTTGATATTACAGTAAAAAATCACGTTATTTTCGTTTCATTTCAGATACATTTCACTTAAGCGGATTCCAAAAAAACAAAAGAAAAAGGAACCCCTAGTTAGCCTATGCTTTCTAATGGTTCCTCTTGAGATACGGTTATATAACAACGGGGTGGGGTAAATGAATGAAAAAGATTGAAGAAGCATTATTCAATAACTTTTTTAAATACTTCGTTGTAATCAGTTACCTGTCCGTTCTTAAATACCACAGAATAATCTTTTTTCCCATTTTCAAGTAACCGAAGTGGAACATTTTTACCAACTTGCTCTGTCACCGCATTACTGATTCCTGTTAGGTTGGCTAATAAATCTGATAAAGATTGAGCATCTGTAGAAATCTCTGTATCAGTATTTATCGTGATTCCTTTATCTTCATTTACAAGTTTCCAAGTAGGTGGTATAGCTGTGTATGTTTCGATGAATGAATCAATTCTTTCATCTATCGTCTTCCCAGTATCTACTTCTGTCTCATTACTCTCAGATGAATCAATTCTTTCATCCATCGTCTGCTCCGTAACTGCTTCTGTCTCATTATTCTCACCGGAAACTTTCTTCACACCCAAACTTATATATTGTCCATCTTTAGTATGCATAGTTAAAATTCCCACGCTTTTGCTAATAAATTCACTATAGCCAGTTCTTTCAATAGAGACTTCACTGTATTTCACACCATCATACTCAAAAGAAAAATAGACATGTAAAAGCATTTTGTTGTTTACATCTACATAATAGTCCTTTGACTCTACTTGAGACCTTCCTATACGGAATACAGCTTTACTGTCTGATATCTCTATACCAGCATCCTTATTATTAATCTGCCAATCTCCAAGTAGCTCTTCTGGCAAGCTAGTAGTTTCTTGTGAACACTGTACCGCTTCACTGGTAGAGGTCGAAACGTTTACCTCCGCACTGTTAGAAGAATTTTTCAAGGAATCAGGAGCCTTAGTACAACCAACAAAAACGAGCGTTACCACGGTTAGTAGAGCTAGCAGGTTAAACTTCATGAAGTTTAACCTCCTTAGCCAGTGAGATATCAAATTTTTGGGCGGTCTTTGATATTAATTTTTGGTGTTGTACTCCTTTCTCGAGTTCTTGAATAATTTCTTGTTTAAAACGTTCATTGTGTGCCATTTCCATTCCCTCTTTCTTTGATATTATTCAAAACGTTTTTCACAATTTTCATGAGCTTGACGGAACTTTTGATGGAGCATCTCTGTGGAGACTCATGAAGCTTCACCACCCTTGTAGTTCACTAACAATCATTTGGGGTTTACTTGAAATGGTTTTTCGCACATTTTCTTCAGTTATTCCAAGTAGGTGGTATAGCTGTACATGTTGTTATGAATGAATCAAATTTTCATCTGTTATTGCTTTAAAAAATAGTACTTTATAGTAAGATAAACTGTAATAATATCAAAAAAATTCCTTATACTATTCACCATCTGAAATAAAATAAAGCGCTTATGTATTAACTATTATAACACTTACTCCCATTTCATTTCAGATACATTTCACTTAAATAGATTCCAAAAAAAGAAAAGAAAAAGGAACCCCTAGTTAGCTTATGCCTCCCAAGGTTTCCATGCAAAATACGGTCAATCATCAATGGGGTGGGGTTCAATTCAACATTAACACCTCAGTATATGGTATCTCTACATATATACGGTCTTTCTTTGGATAGTACTCAATATTTATGTTGATAGCACTTCCATTGTCTAATATAGCTTTAGCTCGGTATGTGTTATCTCCATTTTCATGAGTAATCGTCACATCATCACATGTCCGATTTAAACTGTACTGTTCTTGTAAAATCTGTGTTACCAATGGTTTCGATGACTTCTCTAATCCAGATGTACCTGTCATTTTTGAAAAAATGATACCTATAATAGCCAAGACAACAATACCTATAATGACAAACTTCTTGTTCATATTTACTTTATTCAACTTTTTATCTCCTATCTCCAAAATAATTTGCTCTTATCCCTCTTATCAGTACATTGACATCCCTAAAAGTACACCAAAGATGGCTCCAGCTACCCCTGCTATCATCAAAATTGTACCCATTTTTTCATCTTTCTCTCGATATAAGTAACCCATAATAACAGCAACAGCACCAAATACAACAGGAATAAATGCTAACGATACTACCATAGAAATCCAACCAATAATCAAATACAGCTTCCCGGTCTCTTGTCCATGTACGATTTGTTCCTTCATTTCACTAAATGTCTGCTCAGTACTTTTCTTTACTGTGTCTGCTCCAGTTGTCTCATCTGTTTCTTGTAGTGCTCCACAAAACTGGCAATACTTACTTTCATCTGTTATTTCTTTGCCACATTTTCTACAATACATGTCTTCTCCTCCTAAAATCATTCAATTGCTTATTAGCTAACTGTTTACTTTATTAAATACATCAGAAAACAGCTCATTTATTGGTACACTTAATATCTC
>SKEQ01000518.1_pt1 | contig 28809 bp, 29 predicted proteins | sample 4826751 | NCBI WGS metagenome assembly SKEQ01 (sample SAMN11008805, study PRJNA524170) | human gut metagenome | biome: Human fecal sample; material: Feces; isolation source: fecal sample from pouch patient p44 | host: Homo sapiens | place: Israel: Tel-Aviv | collected 2013-07-11 | reverse complement strand
AAAAGAATGGAGAACTAAAGGAAGCTCACGGTTTGCGTAAAGCAGATTCGAGAGGTTTATTTGCTATGCATCTGCAAATGTATTTTACGGCATTTACAGCAAATGTAAAACGAATAGTAAGATTAGAAGAGCTGGCTATGGAGTAAACCATAGCTTTTTATGATTTTCCTAAGTAAAGATTTGAAAATAATATAAAAGAAAAACTTCCACTTAAGAAGAAATGGAAGTTTTTCAGTGCCCTTGTATATCAAGCATTTTCTTATTATCAACCAGGTTTACATATTCCGTCAACTTATCGTCAACTTGTGACAACCTTTTGTAAACCGATTGCCTACTTACATTTGCTCGTTTCGCAAACTCTGTAATACTGATCTTCTCTCCCATCGCTTTCCCTCTGCTTTTTTACTCCGTTTTCTTTACGATAAATCGCGTATAATCATTTTTAAGACACTTTTTTAATTTATATGGTATTTTACTACACTTCAAAACTAAAGCAAAATTTAAGCCGTATACGTTTAAAATAACCCTAAGCACAGACACAAAAATAAAATGCGCCTTTCATATAGTATCATAATTAATTTTTAATACTTTTTCCACCACTTGTAAACGGTTGGTTTACTCAATCCAGTCTCTCTAATACAATCTGCTTTTTTACCATTTGGATGTTCTTTCTGCCATTTTAAAACTTTGTCTTGTGCTGTGCCGGATCCTTTAGGTCGACCATTTATCAACTGATTATCTCTCATAAACTTTAGTGCAAGTTCTCTATTCTGCCGACATGTATTTACTTCAGGTCTTCCTTTTCCATTTATCCAGTATTCAGCTTGCAAATGCTGTTTTTGTTTTCTGTAATTCCTCTTATTCTTTTAAATAACAAAACCACTTCTTTTTTCTATCGAATTGATAGGATAAGTAGGCATATATATCCCCCAACACAGTCCTTATATTATCAATAGACTTTTTTTTACCTTTTATTTCAAAATATAACAGACCTTTTACAGTCTGTCAAATACTCAAATACATATACTGGGCACTATATTATCAATATAGTTTTTTCCACCTTTTTTAGAAAAATATCACAGACTTTTTTTAGTCTGTATACTCGATCCAGGTACTAAGGTACCCTATACTATAAGGGGCATAATGTATCAATGAGTTTTTTTACCTTTTACCCCAAAATTAGGTAGATAAATTAGAATTTGAAAACCACATTTTTATAAGTGGTTATTAACCCTCACAGGGTTTTAATAAAATCCTCCGAAAGCCTTGAAAATAAAGGGTTTATCGCAAAATGCTCACCTTAACTTATTATACGATTTCACTTACGTTTATTCTTCCCTTGGAAGCTGATAAGGGCAAACACAAGGGCAAGAAAATCTGATAACAAGATATAAGAGAATGTGGCAATCGGAGAACTGTGACGTATGTGCGAATATATTATACTGGAGGATTTATTATATGGACAAGTACATTTTTGATGAAAGCAACGGTTTATGGTATGAATTGCAGGGAGATTATTATATCCCTTGTCTGATACTTTCCGAAGAAGAAACACAGCCTATCGGTTTGTGGGGACAGCGCCACAAGCAGTATCTAAAGGAGCATAAGCAGTTCCTCTATACCACAATGCTGATTGAGGGTACACTAAACTCCTACCTTGCAGATATTGACAGACAGGCACAGGAGCGTTTGCTCCTGCTGACAAAGCAAATTGCAGAGCAGGAAAATGTGACCGAGCAACTGAAAGCAGATAATGCTATGCTGTGGGTACAGAAAATGAATGAAATTCAGTCCAGAGTTAGAGAAATCATTTACAGCGAGATTATCTACGCATAACAGAATGAGTGATTGGGGCGGTAAGCCAGCTTTTGGCTTACTGCCCTTGTCTGCTCATAAGCAAAATAAAGAAATACCGTCAATGGCAGTGCTTGCACTGTTCATCGAGACCATTGACGGTATTGCGTATTTTGCTATCGCTGTCCGTGGCTTTTTTCAATTTTAAACGTTGCTTAAAACAACTTATTGTGTTAAAATATATGCTGATACAAATAAGAGTTTAGGAGGAACCGAAACTATGACAGCATCAATGCGTTTAAGATAAGCTGGCAATAAAAAAAGCAGAATCTATCCCCGATGATAGGCTTTTTTGTTGTGCTTATTTATACGATATTGAGCATTCATTAGTTACGGTGAGATATAAGTTATTTAACTATACCTTTATTTAACTATGTCTTTAATATGAATGTTTCCAAATTGTATGTATGCAGACCAAAAGCCACATTGTGGATTTTGGCCTGCATTTTTTATTGCCTAGAATGCTGTTCAAAATAGAAATTCAAGCAAAATAATATGCAGGAGATAATATAAATGGAAAAATACAACAATTGGAAACTTAAGTTTTATACAATATGGGCAGGGCAGGCAGTATCATTAATCACTAGTGCCATCCTGCAAATGGCGATCATTTTTTACCTTACAGAGAAAACAGGATCTGCGATGGTCTTGTCTATGGCTTCACTAGTAGGTTTTTTACCCTATGCGGTCTTTGGACCAGCTATTGGTGTATTAGTGGATCGTCATGATAGGAAGAAGATAATGATTGGTGCTGATTTAATTATCGCAGCAGCTGGGGCAGTGCTTGCTATTGTTGCATTGTATATGGAGCTACCTATCTGGATGGTTATGGTAGTATTGTTTATCCGTAGCATTGGAACAGCTTTTCACACCCCGGCTCTCAATGCGGTTACACCACTTTTAGTACCAGAAGAACAGCTTACGAAATGTGCAGGCTATAGTCAGTCTTTGCAGTCTATAAGCTATATTGTTAGTCCGGCGGTTGCAGCACTCTTATACTCCGTTTGGGAACTAAATGCTATTATTGCCATCGATGTATTGGGTGCTGTGATTGCATCTATTACGGTAGCAATTGTACGTATTCCTAAGCTGGGTGATCAAGTGCAAAGTTTGAAACCAAATTTCATACGAGAAATGAAAGAAGGAATGGCTGTACTACGGCAAAATAAAGGATTATTTGCTTTATTACTCGTTGGAACATTATATATGTTTGTTTATATGCCCATAAATGCATTATATCCTTTAATCACTATGGAATATTTTAATGGTACACCGATGCATATTTCTATTACGGAGATTGCTTATGCCTCTGGTATGTTGATAGGGGGTCTATTATTAGGGTTATTTGGGAATTACCAAAAGCGAATCTTATTAATAACGGCATCCATTTTTATGATGGGGATAAGCTTAACCATTTCAGGATTACTTCCCCAAAGTGGATTTTTCATATTTGTAGTCTGCTGTGCAATAATGGGGCTTTCGGTTCCGTTTTACAGCGGTGTGCAAACAGCTCTTTTTCAGGAGAAAATTAAGCCTGAATATTTAGGACGTGTATTTTCTTTAACTGGAAGTATCATGTCTCTTGCTATGCCAATTGGGTTAATTCTTTCTGGATTCTTTGCTGATAGAATCGGTGTAAATCATTGGTTTTTACTATCAGGTATTTTAATTATTTGCATTGCAATAGTTTGCCCAATGATAACTGAGATTAGAAAATTAGATTTAAAACAAAATTCATAGGAGGGCCATTTTTATGTATTTAATTTTCATGTAATTTTTCCTGCTAAAATCGCAGGGTTTTCCCTGCGTACAAGCAAATGAAAACATGCGATTATAGACAGGAGGAAAATGTTATGGAATTGATATTAAAAGCAAAAGACATTCGTGTGGAATTTAAAGGACGCACTTGTTTAGATATAGATGAATTAGTTTCGTTAACAAATTCCACCCAAAATAGAAAAGCGATGCGTAGAAAACTTTCAGGTTTCTGTTGAGTTTGGATTGCATAAGAAAACACCCTGCAAGACGAAAAAATCTTGCAGGGTGTTTTCTTATGCTCTGATATATATGTAAGACCGCAAGGCAGGTTGCCCTGCGGTGTTGATTTCCTATGTCGTGATTATCTGTCCCTGCCTTGGGATTTCTTTCTCTGCTTCGACTGAGAACTCTGTTTACTCTCTTCCTGAAGCTGTCTGAGCCTGTTACGCACACTTTGTCTTTCGGGCGGTCTGTGCTGTTTCTCGGCAGGTTTCTGTCCGTTCTTAACTGTCTGCTCCCATTCTGCAAGGTCTTGGTTATACTGTGTGATAATAGCCTCTGCTTTGCGGTAAGTTTTCATAAATGCCTGTACATCAGGATAACCGTCATCTTTTAGAATATCGGGGAGTTTATCCAGTTTTTCTTTAAGCTCGGATTCGGTCTGCTGTATCTGTTTTTCCAGAGCCTTGCGTTCCTTGCCCTTGAAGATACCCGTTGTTTCAGCAAGCTGCTGTCGCAGATTCGGGAGTGTGATCTCCTGTATCTTCTTGATTGCTTTCGTCTGCTTCTGTACCTTTAGCATAAGGGTCTGCATTGTGCGGAACTCGTCCATATCCATATCAAGGACTGGCTTGGGTGGCATATCCTTTTCACGGATGATGGCTTGCAGAAATTCCTTTGCCTTGCCTACGATACTTCTGAATAGGTTTGGAAGCCAACCATTTTCACGGATGGACTGACCGGCTTTATCGTGGATTTCGGTCTGCTTGATTTCCAGTATCTTTGTTTCTTCAATGCCCGATACAAGAGCCAAATCTGCTGTTCTGTTCCATTCCTGCCTTGCCGTGTTGTCCGCTTCGATTTCGGCAGCTTTGGGGTTGTTCTTGCCTATCTTTTTTGTGGGGAGATACACGCTGTTCTTATCAAACACTTTCAGTCGTTGCTCGGGATCTGAAATGTGGGAATTGATAAGTTCCGTGTAAACTTCTTTTGCTTCTGCTATGAACGCTTCACTTTTGAAACGCTCATCTTTGGTTTTGAATAAATGGCTTTCGTAAACATCCCCCTTTTTGATAACGGTACAGCCTTTTCGGATTTGACCGTTTTCGTCTGTGATTTCTTTCTTGGTTCGTACCCTTTTTCCTGTTTCGTCATAAAATACGCTTCTGGTGGCAATCTTGATGTCAGGTTCTGGAAGCAGTTTCCTTTCGCTGAATATGAGATGAATGTGGTAATTGGTCTTGCGTTTGTTGTGGTGCAGAGCCGATACACATTCCACTCCGTACTGCTGTCGGAACTTATCCGTAAATTCTTCAAGCACCTGCTGAGGGTCAAAGGTGGTGTAAATCTCCGGCAGGGCAATGATTAGCTCCCTTGCTTCGATACACTTTCCTGTTGTTCCGCTTCTCTGGAACTCCTGCTGACTTTCCCTGGCGAGATTTTTCCAAAAGGTATTGTCGGCGGTACGATAGGTGGCATAAAGGTTTTCCTGTTTGGCGTGGCTCGTGATATATGAGATTCTTCCCTTGACATTGGGCAGCTTCGACATCTGAATGAACGAATGTCTTGCCAACCTTTTGCTCCTTTCTTCGCTGAGAATACCGTACTCATTACGCAACCGACTTGTCGGGTGCGGCTGTCACAGCCATCGGTGATTGGTGGGACAGCAATGGAAATTGCGGTGCAATTTCCTCTGTATCATAGCTGAGGTGGTGGTGTCCGAAGCTGTGATACAGGCTCCCCGCAGGGGCGAAATACCCAGAGTACAAATCGCAGATTTGTGCGAGGGGTGTATTTCGCTCTCAAACGCCGAGGGCTTTGGAGAACGGTCATTCCACTTTTCGTACATCACTTGGATTGAGTAAGTTCCTGCCCTGATTGACCGTCATAAAACGCTCCAGCGTATCCCTGCGGATAATGGTCTTTCGTCCGACTTTCAAAACAGGCAGCTTGCCCCAGTCCACCAGTTTTCGCATTGTGTTCCTACCGATACCCGTACATTCCGCTGCTTCTTCGATAGTTAAACCCATTTTAATTGCTGTCATTGTACATCTCTCCTTTCAAAATACTCATTTTGCAACTTTGCAATTATCATTATACTTATTTTGCTATTTCTTGTCAACTCATTTTACAACCCATTAAAGATATTTTTTAATTTTTATCAGAAAAAGAGTTGTAAAATAGGTTTTGGTGTGGTATACTTGGTTTCGATAGGAGGTGTAAACCTTGAAAAAAGAAATTACATTCACCGCAAAACAGGTCGGTGAACGAGTGAAAGAACGTCGAACAGAATTGAATCTTACGATGCCGGAGCTTGGCAAGCGTATCGGAGTGAACAAGTCTACGATACAGAGATACGAAGCAGACGGCGTAGACCCAAAAAGAACAATGATTATCAATGGACTGGCAGAAGCACTGCTTACCACTCCTGAATGGCTCACAGGTCTTTCAGAGGATAAGGAATATGACAGCAGAACGCTCTGTGAAAAAGATTTGGAAGAACATATCAAGAAGTACATTGATACTGTGTCTACGGTTGTGAATGGCGAACCGCACCAACAGCTCCTTACCACATTTCTCGGAAAGATGATTGATTTATATTCCGTTCTCTGCTACCACTTCTCCGACGCTATGGCAGAGGTTGACCGTGTGGCAGAAGATGAAGGACTGAAACAGTCTCTCCGCAGATATGCGATTGAATCAGGAGCGATTACAGAGCGAGTTTACCATAAAGAGATGGAAGCACCGATTGAGGATATGAAACGATTCTTAGACGGAATTTTACATATCTACGATGAAGGACGCACCGCTGTAAAGATGGGTGACCTTTTCGGGATAGTAGCGGAAGCCGAAGCAAGGCTTGCCGAAAAAGAATAATTCCGTGGCTCTTTGACAATGAAAAAAGCCGATGAAACAATCGGCGGATGTGACACTATTTACTTTACGCACACCATACGTCACAGTTCCGGTTGCCACGGATAGAAAGGAGACTATTTATCAATGGCAAAAGGATCTGTAAGAAAAAAGGGCAGGAAATGGTACTACCGCTTCTATGTAGAAGATGAAAGCGGAAAGATGGTACAGCGTGAGTTTGCAGGCACAGAAAGCAAATCTGAAACAGAGAGTCTGCTCCGCAAGGCAATGGAGGACTACGAAGCGAAGAAGTTCGTGGCAAAGCCTGAGAACACCACAGTAGGTATGCTGCTTGATATGTGGGTGGAGGAAGAACTGAAACCCGGCAATTTGAGCAACGGTACAGTGATGGCGTATATGGGAACAGTGAACAGGATAAAGAAATATCCTATCGGCGACAGAAAGCTGAAAACGGTCACTGCGGAACATTTACAGGCATTTATGGACTTTCTCACTTTCGGAGGACAAAACCCTGACGGGACAACAGCAAAGGCACTTAGCAAAGGGTATCTGAGACTGTTCTCAGCGGTATTGCAGGGAGCGTTCCGATTTGCGGTATTCCCAAAGAAACTGATTTCCTTTAATCCTATGCAGTATGTGGTATGGAGGGGAAAGAAAGAGGAATATGAACTGTTTGCAGACGAGGACGGAGAAGTTGATAATGCTCCTACCATTGACCATCAGCAGTTTTTAATGTTGGAGGACTTTCTGAAAAAGAAAGACAATCCTGCATTGCTCCCGATGCAGATAGCCTATTACACAGGGCTTCGTATCGGAGAAGCGTGTGCATTGACTTGGCAGGACATCAACCTTGACGGACAGTACCTCACAGTACGACGCAGTATGCGATACAACGGGCAAAGGCACAAGACAGAGATAGGTGCTACCAAACGCAAGAAAGTCCGCACCGTGGACTTCTGCGACACTCTGGCGGACATTCTCAGAAAGGCAAAGACGGAACAGCACAAGAGCCGCTTCAAGTATGGCGAACTCTACCGCCTCAATTACTATAAAGAGGTCAAGGAGAAAGACCGTACTTACTATGAAGTCTACAGCCTGCCGAGAACGGATGAAGTGCCAGACGGATACAAGGAAATATCCTTTGTCTGCCTTAGACCTGACGGAGCATACGAGTCACCGAGTACGGTTGGTGTTATGACAAGGTCGGCAAAAAAGAAACTGGAAGGATTTGAAGATTTCCATTTTCATATGCTGAGACACACATTTACCAGCAATCTGCTCTCCAATGGTGCAGCACCGAAAGATGTGCAGGAACTGCTCGGGCACTCTGACGTAAGTACCACAATGAACATCTACGCTCACTCTAAAAGGGAAGCGAAACGAACTTCCGCAAGACTGCTTGATAAGGTGGTCGGGGAAGCCTAAACAAAAAGTTTCCCTTGTTTCGGCTCATAAGGGCAAAAACAAGGGAAAATACATAAGGAACGAACATTAAAATGCCGATTTTCCTTGAAAACACAAGGGTTTCGGAGGATTAAATAGATAAACCGCAATTTATCTACAAAAATTTATGTGACATAATTAATTTATCTCACCATGTCACATCTCCAACAACTAAGTGATCCGCGACATGGTGGTACTACTTTTGCAATTTGCGGGGGTGTAATATATACACAACTTCATTCCGCCGTCCTAAGTCGATTATATTATTTGTGGCTATTATAGTCAAGTTAGGAGGATTGATTTTTACCTGTTTGGTGTGGATACAACCCATACCGGGGTTATACGAATTTGTGCAGATCTTAAAAATGTAATACACCCCGGATATACAAAGAGTCACTGGATTATACCAATGACTCTCTTACTATAGATTCATATTTTTTTAGTGTATTTCGAGAAATATTGTGTTTTCTCATCAGATCTACATATTTGATATTTCTATCGTTTATCAATTTTTTAATATCGGACTCTAGTTCTTTGGACATCTTATCAATTTTTCCTACTGGTCTGCCTGATTTTTTATTGCTTGCCTTAATACCATCTTTGATCCTCTGTACAGTCATTTCTCGTTCTTGTTGCGCTCTGTCCAACTCCACAATAAGTAATAATTTTACTGTACTCTCTAAACTAGTTTTAGCAACTAAATTCTGTTCTTTTGCTACATTTAAAAGTTGTTTTATGTATGGTGTGCTAACTGTTTGATTATCTAAAAAAATCAATTCAATACCTTTTTCCAGAAGTTCCATATATTTTTTATATCCTTGTTCAGCATTTCTCGTAAATCTACATATATCCTTGAATACAACAGTATCACCTGTTTGTAAAATACTTTCTAATTTCTTCCACTGTTTTCTTTCTTCAAAATTCTTACCACTTTTATCTTCTTTAAATTCAAGTAAATATTCTATACCGTTTTCTTTTGCATACTTCTTCAACGCATTCTCTTGCCGCGTGAACTTTTGTAATCCTCTTTCTTCTTCCGTGCTAATCCTCATATAACTGTAAATATTGCTCATATTCCTATACTCCTCCAATCCATCATTTTAACTATAGTTATTTTTACATATAATTATAGCGTCAAAATAACTTGAAATCAAGTTATATTGACGCTGTTTTATAAAACTTTTCGATATTTAGTTATTTTGACACTTAGTTATCAAACATGTGCTGCAATAAGCCACCTCTTATACATTGCCAAGCTTCATACATTTGCTTTTCAATTTCGAGCTTTTTATCAAAGGCTTGTATGAATTCGGCTATTTTCTTTTGTTCTCTTTCATCGCTAGGCATTGATATTTTGCTTGAAATAAATGTATTATTTGTAATATTTATAGTATTTTTTGCACCTTTTTGGATAATAGGAGCAAGGTAGTTATTTGCATTAGCTGGCGAAGTAAAATAGTAATGAAGAAGTAAGCCTATGTAGTAGTTGTTTGGTTCAAATACGCCGTATAATGGACTTACTGCAACATCTTCATGTAATTGGCTCTGTTTTACTATACCAAATGGAAAGTCGCCAGTAGGGCTCTTGGTGTAAACCACATCGCCATATTTTACTTTGCTATAATGTGATGTATCTTCTGCAGCATAAGAACGACCTAAATGCTGTATCTGGTCTACAACACCCTCTTTTATTGCTACAGAGCATATTCTTAGTTTTCCACCGCTTTTTTCTTTGCGTTCTGTCAGGATTTCGTTTAATGTATATTTTTTCCATTCTGGGAATTCGGCTCCGTTTTCATCTTTGAATCTGATTTTTCCAGATGATACTTTTTTCATAACCTCAGAGCTAAAGTTTTCAAATCCCAATTCCTGTATTAATTTTGATAGTTCAGCATCAGCTTCTTTAAGTTGAGGTGTAAGCTCTTCTAATGTCTGAGAAGCTTTAACTGCATCCATATTTTCATCAATTTGATTTAATTTAACATAAGCAAGGATGTTCAATTTATAATCGTTTGCCTTAATTTCGTCCATTGATGCAACATGACAATAGCGTTCGATGTTCTTACGCTCTGTATATGCAGACACAATTTTCTCTATATGCTCTTCTGTTATATAGTTCATTTTGTTTCCTTTTACAAAGTCATTACTTGCATCAATGAAACAAATATTATCAGAGTTTCCGTTACGTTCTTTTTTCAGAACCATACAGCATACTGGAATTGGTGTACCTTGGAAACAGTTTGCAGGTAAACCTATTACTGCGTCTATGACATTCAAGTTATCTATGAGATAGCGTCTGATAGTATCTTCACTACCACCACGGAAAAGAGCTCCGTGTGGTAATAATACAGCTATACGGCTGTCACCATTTGCCATGTGATATACCATGTGCTGAACAAATGCGAAATCTGCTTTACTTGCAGGTGCCAGTTTTCCATACTGTGAGAAACGCTCATCATCAAGAAAACGGCTATCTGCAGACCATTTTGCTGAATAAGGTGGATTTGCAACTTGAACGGAAAATTTTTCGGCTTCAAAGTTGCTATCATCTTCTAAGGTGTCTACATTAACTATACTAAAGTTTTTGTAATCTATATTGTGTAGAATCATATTCATACGAGCGAGGTTGTAAGTGCTACTTGTAAGTTCCTGCCCGTAGTATTTTGCAACATCAACATATTCTCCAACTTGGAGCAAGAGAGAACCTGAACCGCAGGCACAGTCAGCAACATTCAAAACTTTTGTAAGGCCGACTGTAGCCAGTCGAGCTACAAGTTTTGACATATTGGTTGGAGTGTAGAACTCTCCACCCTTTTTTCCTGCAGTCTGAGCAAAAAGACCAATAAGTGTGACATAGGCGGTTCCAAGTACATCTACATCAGTATCGCCGAGGTCTACTTCGATACTGTCGATTGTTTGAAGTACCTTTCCGATAAGCTTGCTACGCTGCTTTATTTCCTTGCCGAGTTTTGAAGATTTTAAGTCCATATCTTCAAAGAGACCGTCAAAATCAGCTTCGCTATCTTGACCCTGAGTAGAAGCAATTATAGAGTTAATTGCTTCTTCAAAATAATCAATGCTGAATTCATCCTTTCGGATGAGCTCAAGCATTTCTGGAAATAAATACTTTGGCTCTAATACATAGCCAAGTTTGATAAGCATTTCATCTACGATAGCTTCTTTGTATTCTTCATCTTTCCAAGCTGCTTCAAATGTTGTGTTATCTTCCTGCAGAAGTTCCGCAACAAATTTTTCTGTACGGTCTGAAAGCTCCTTATAAAAGAGCAGACCAAGGATATAATTTTTGAACTCGTAAGCTTCCATATTACCACGCAAATCATTAGCCATAGCCCATAATTTGCTCGATAATTCTGCAGCTAATTCCTGCTGTTTTTTAATATCTGCCATTGCTTCATCTCCTATTGATATTTATTGCAGTTATCTACAATAAATGTTGTGATTTTTTCTATTAGTTTTCTTGCTACCAATAAAGGCTTCTGGATTTGAGCTCGGATGCCGTCTCTATCCATATTGCCAGAGAATTCATATTCGGAAATAACATCCTTTAGGTAGCCGCTATCAATTTCATTTTCAGCGGCAAAGGCTTCTATTTCTTCATTACGCTTTCGCTGTTCATAGGCAGCCCAACTCTCGTCCATATCATCATTTTCGCCCATACCCATTACAACCTCATTCAAGAATGACTGGATAAGGTCGATTTTCTTCTTGAGCTCTGGACTGTCGGAACGCTGTAGCTCTTTCTTAATATGTTCAATGTCTTTCTGCTTCTGTGTAGGATTCTTCAAATCCACATTACGAAGCAGATTCATTATGTAAGCTACATTGATTCTGTCGGTCTGAATAATCTCGATTGCAAAATCAATATCAAGCAGAATAGAGGTCTTTTCTGCTTGTCTCTGATTTTTAATCTGGTCGTATATAGTCTGGTATCTTGACTTGAAATCTTCGTATTCCTGCTGTGTCATGCACTTGATTTCAGACCATTCAAAATCAATGAATGTCTGCAATGTAAGCAGGGTTTTACTGAGCTCACGGAACGCTACAACAAAGTTGAGCTGTTCATCTTCGCTCATTAGATTATCTACATCTGCAGCCGTAGAGTAGATAGCACGCAGTGAAAAGCCCTGCTTCTCAAATTCGCCTACATAATGCTCATAAGGCTTTAACAATACGCCGTCAATATTGCCGCCGCCTGAGAAGAGCCTTAGAGCATTGTCTGTGGCTTTTTTGAGGTTTCTGTAGCAAACAATATTACCAAATTGCTTTGTTTCTTTCTCTACACGGTTGGTTCGAGAGAAAGCCTGCAATAGTCCGTGCCATTCAAGATTTTTGTCTACATAGAGTGTATTAAGTGGCTTGCTGTCGAATCCAGTCAAGTGCATATTAACGACTATAAGCAGGTCAATTTCAGGTATCTTCTTGAGCTGTAATCTACGCTGCACATCTTTATCGTATGCCGAAAAGGTCTCTGTGCTGAAATTGGTATCAAACATTGCGTTGTAGTCTGCAATGATTCTTTCGAGCTGGTCTCTGCTGTGCTCGTCCTTTTCGTCCAAATCTTCATTAGCTCCGTATGAGAATACTGCAGCTATTTTCAGATTATGATTTATCTTCTTAAATTCATCATAGTATTTCACAAGCATAGGAATACTGCTTGTTGCAAATATGGCGGTGTATTTATTGCCGCTGATTCTGGTTTTGGTAGTATGGTGGTCTATAATGTGGTTCGCAATAAGTGATACTCTCTCGTCACTCTCCAATACTTCCTGACGGTCGATAGCTTCTACCAAGTCCGTATCTTCTACATCATACTGTCCTCTGTAAGTGCTGATGTATTCGATATTGAAGCCAAGTACATTTCTATCGAAAATGGCTTCCTTTATCATATAGCTGTGTAGGCGTTCTCCAAAAATATCTTCGGTGGTTCTCCCGTCCTGCGACTTGTTTTCAACAAATCGAGGTGTTCCAGTAAAACCGAAATACTGAGCTTTTTCAAAGAACTTCTTAACATCATTGTGCATCTTTCCGAACTGGGAACGGTGGCACTCATCAATGATGAAAATAACTTTTTCATTACGGTATGGTTCGAGGTCTTTCTGGTATCTATCTGTTTTTACAGCTATAGCCATTTTCTGAATCGTACTTATAATGAATTTTTTATTTGGGTCTTTGATTTGCTTTGCAAGTACATAGGTCTTGTCTGTAGCATCTACGCAGCCCTCTTCAAAGCTGTTAAATTCTCGCATTGTTTGGTCGTCAAGGTCTGCTCTATCGACAAGGAAGAAAACCTTTTTTATGCTTGGCTCTCTTGAGAGCAGCATTGCGGTTTTCCAACTTGTAAGGGTCTTTCCAGACCCAGTTGTATGCCATATATAGCCCCCTTTATTTGAATATAAAGCTTTATTCAAAATAGCTTCGGTTGCATATATCTGATATGGTCTCATAGCCATGATTATTTTTTCGGAATCCTTAATAATCATGTACTTATCAATCATTTTTGTAAGTCGTGTTTTATCAAGAAAGCTCTGCGAAAATTCATCAAGCTTGTTTATTCTCTTGTTAGCTTCATCAGTCCAGTAGAATGTAAGTGACTTCATAATTCGCTTATCATCTGTGTTTGAGAAGTAGCGTGTTTCGACTGAATTCGACACGACAAACATCTGGACATAGTGAAACAGACCCTTATAGCTATGGATTCTATAACGGTCTATCTGGTTGATAGCTTCTTTAATATCCACGCCTGAACGCTTGAGCTCTATTTGGATAATAGGCAAGCCGTTACATAGCAGCGTTACATCATATCTATTTACATATTTTCCAACTACAGTAATTTGGTTTGATACCTGAAAATGATTTTTTTCAGGGTCGGATGAGAAGAGCTGCATATATATTTCTCTTCCGTTATCCAGTTCGAGAGTAAACTTGTCTCTGAGCTGCTTTGCAGACGCATAGACCGTTTTACTATCGACTATATTCATTACACGCTTGAATTCGGCATCTGTGAGCTCATGGTCGAGGGTTTCTGCATTGAAGATATTAAGCTGCTTGCGGAAGTTTGCTACAAGAGCTTCATAATCTTCTATCTTGATTCTTTCGTAACCCTGTGATTCCAATTTAGTCATCAGACGCTCTTCAAGTTCTGCTTCGCTTTGATAACCCAAATCGCCACCGCCTTTCGTTTTCTTTGATTATAAGTTTTTTAGTGTACAAAAAAACGGACTTCTACCTAATCGAGCCCTAAAAGATGTCTTAAAGCATCTGGCATTTCAGCTTTTAGGTATACTTGCTCATAGTCCATTATTGTAACAAATTCATCAAAGCGTTTTGCAAGCTTTGGCATTGGAACAATAAGCTCTGGTACGAAACATTCTTTTGTCATAATGCAGCCAGACTTTAATACATAGTCTTGATTGACTGCAAATGTTTCGTTTTCAAAGTTCCATGTAAATGAGTTTCTATCCCTGAATTCTTCTGGGATAAAACTATTAAATGCAACTTTTTTCAAATCAGGATTGCTTTCTGTTCCCTGCTGTCCTTCGGTCATAAAGCAAATCATATTATTATCAAAATCGAGTGAAATACTATTCATCCTATCACATCCTTTTATATTGTTTCGCCAGTTCTTTTTGAAATAAGTGTAATCTCTAAATCATAGCCGAGAGCTTCTGCAAATTTTCTCATTTCGGCTTCGCTGAAATTATTTCTTTTGAATTTATTGCTTGCGTTTGAAGCTGACATTCCAGTTAATCTTGCAAGCTCTGAAAGTTTCATATCATCATTTTTTACCATTGCAATTCTAAGCTTTTCAGCAACTATATTATTATTCTGTTCAGACATAATCGTTCATCCTTTCAATTATTAAAACAATTTATTTTAATGTATTATAATGTAAAATAACTTATTATAAATTATGATTTTCTATGTATTCTTCTACTGCCAAACAAATGAAATCAGGTAGTTTTCTATGGTCTTTCTGTGCTGCTTCCTTGAATCGTTCTTTTTGTGCAGGAGTACAAGTTAAGCTAAACTGTACTTTTCTTTCTTCTTTTGGAACCGCCCCTCGTCCAAGAGTTCCGCCCTTGGTTCCGAGCTTTGGCTTCGGTGTGTAATATGGACTGTAATTTCGGTTTGGGTCAACTTCTGCTTTTACTGTTTTCTTAGCAGGAGATTTTTTCTGTGTCTTCGGAGCTTCTGCAGGTTGTTCTACAACCTCTTCTACAAGCTCTTCCGCTTCCATACCAAAATCAAGACCGTCTGTCACGCCAAAGGAAACGCTTTTCTCTTCGGCTTTAGTCTCGTTTTTTACTCTCATTACTTAACTCCTTTCTTTAGAAGTTCCTTTGTAAAGGCTACATAGTCTTGTGCAGTAGTAGACTTTGGAGCGTATTTGATAAGAGTAGTTCGCTTTGCTTGTGCTTGCTGTGCACTAGTACTCTCTCTTATGGTTGTATCAAATACTCTGGTCTGCATCTGGGTAGAAATATTTTCCAATGCTTCCTTTACTTCTTTTGCCAGTTTTTGCCGGCTTTTATATTTGACTAATAGCAAGCCTGCTATTTTTAGGTTCGGATTCTGATACTTTCTGATCGATACAAGGGTTTTATTCAGGTCTGAAAGTCCTTGTATAGCGTATCTATCGGCTGTAATAGGAATTACAACCTTATCTGCAGCTACAAGACAATTCTTTAGAAGCATATTATCCGCAGGAGCTGTGTCTATGATGATGTAATCATATCCTTTTAGCTCTTCTAATGCTTCTTTCAGAATGTATAAAGCTGCAGCATCATTAGCGAGTGTTATATCTGCTTTTTTTAGCTCTGGGTCAGATGCCACAATATCGCCTATTTCTGTTTTCTGGATAGCTTCTGCGATTGGTAAAGGGTCATCTCTATCCAGAACTACATCATATAAGGTCGCCATATCCTTTGAAATGGCTCTATATGTGTCGGTACTGTTGCCCTGAGGGTCAGCATCTATCAAGAGTGTTTTCTTGCCTTGTGATGCAAGGATAGATGCCAAGGCGGTTGCTGTGGTCGTTTTTCCTATGCCGCCTTTTTGATTTGCGATGCAAATTACTTCTGCCAAGTGAAAACCTCCTTTTTAATAGATTAAAATACATTATAATAATTTATTTTAATCTAAAATAAGTTTTTATAGTTTATTTTAACTTATTATAATGTAAAATAAATTATAAATCAAGTGAAAAATAAAACTTTTTTGAAATAATTTTAACTTTTGAGTGAAAAAACTATTGATTTTAAGAAATAAATAAACTAGAATATAAAAGAGGTTTGAAATGAAATAAAAAAAAGAGCTACTGCAATAGCTCCTTTCTTAATAACTATTTTGTTTCAGCTTTCTGTAAGAATTGGCGTTCTTACACATTATGATTCAACCACAAATCACATATATAAGGATTGCTGACACCCTTTTTCTATGTATTATTATAAGGGCTGTGAGCCTTTTAGTCAACCACTAGATGTAGGTTTTATAAGGTTTTCACGGTAGAAATAGGCGATTTTGCCCTAGGGTTTAGCAGACAGAGTATGTATGTGATATGGAATCACTACATACTTTTTTTAACGCCAATCCTGCTCCTTGGAGATAGGAGAGGGCGATATATCGGCTAACGCTAATTCGCTTGTATATCCGCTATCTGTAAAGTCTGCTGACAGTATAAATAAAGACCGAAGTGTTGCGAGCTTAACAAGTAAATTCGCAGGGTTGCTGACTATACCTTTGTTTCCATAGTTCGGCATGACCTAAGGGGAGAAAAGCCGTTTCATATCCTCATTGGGGCAGGGATGCTCCACCCGATAGTAAGGGAAGCCTAAGGGCTGCGTATGCGGTCTACGGTTAAAGAGTTAAGGCGGGGGCGTAAAGTTGCATTGCATTTGTGATGCAGGCTACCTCTGGGAAAAGTTAGTGTGCTTTCAGAGGGAATCACGCAACAGTTGGAAACGACTGGTAGTTTGAAAATAGGGGCTTACGGTAACTATTAAAGCGTGGTGGAACATCTACGGATGCCACAGTTTAGGAAACAAAGGGACACGGATACCTCATGAAAAAGGAATTGTATCTCTACGGTTTGACTTTTCTGCAGATTCGATTTGCAGGTAAAGTCTGCCCTGAGGAAGCCGTTTCCTAATCCCCTAGAATTGTATCTGGGGTTACGGCTGAGTCAAGGGTTTTGGCTAAAAATTTACAATATTTTTTAATAAAATGTATGAATGAAGAGCAAGGCTTCCGAAAGAGCAGTCGAAATGTGGTAAGGGTGGGTAAGTGATTCGTTTATGGAGTTGTGGTTAAGCTGTGGTCAAGGTTGTGTGCAGCTTGTGGGAAGCTTACCTATCCATGAGCTGTGCATAGCTTGTCCAACGGTTTATCCATGACGGAATGTCACTTATCCATGCTTTCCACGCTTTATAGAATGATATAAGATGAGCAAAAGAAAAGAGGTATCATTGTTAAATGACCCTCTTATTTTTTACATTACAATAGTTTATTATAAATTAAAATAAATTATTGTAATGTATTATAAGTTAAAATAGTTTATTTTATGCTGTTTCGATAAGCTTACAATTTATGTAGGTCTTATCTGCAGAAATGATTTTGAGCTTTGAGCTGTGCATTACATCTACTTCGTAGAAGCCTTGCTCATCGTTTACATTGCCCTGATAGACAACTTTACTTCCTGCAGGTACATAAATCCTAAGTTTAAGCTTAGAATTGATTTCACAACCTTTTACAAGGCTGCAGGCTAAGAATCCTTTTTCGTACAAATCACAATCGCCTACGGCTTTTGCATTTTCTTTCATAAGGTCAAATACATATTTGCATATGCCACGATAAAGAACTAAGTCTGTATCGGTTGTGTGTTCATTTACCATAGCAGCCACTTTGAGGTCTACTTCATCGGTTCTGTCCTGTCTGAATCGCTCGTTGATTGATTCGCCAGAATGAGCCAAGCAATATTCCATTGTATAGTGGTTTCTATCAATCATTCGCTCTGGTTCTTCATTGATGTGATTATGAGCAAAATCAATAGCTGTGTCCTTGTCAGGAGCTAGTTTATCCCAACTAGCCCCGATACCAAGGATTGCATCTTTGATGCGGTAGAAGAGTGTAGGTATCATAAGAATTTCTCCTTTATTTGAAATAATATGTCTTTTCAGCTTTTATATATTTCCCCTTGTAATAGATAACAAGCTCATCCGTATTTGGTAAGTCGCCGAATTCTTCGGGTTCAAATACTTTTTCTCTTGCTTCTGTTACGGAACGACCAGAAGTGCCGTTCTGGGTCTGCTGTTCTGAGTTAGAAATTTTGAGCACCTTTTTTGTGCCTATAAGTCTGGAAGCCCAGTCTCTTGTGTCTGGGTCCATGATTGAAAGGAAGCAGTTTACTTTTACGCAGTCCATAAGGAGCTTACGACCTGCGATGCCGTAATGCTTTTCAATCATGGCTAACGACTGACAAGAGAATAGGAGAGAGCAGTTGTAGGCACGCATAAGGGCTGCAGATTGGGCTATAACTGGCATAGCAGGGATTTGTCCGAACTCGTCCATTACAAAGGCTATAGGGGGCTCCTGACCCTCTTTACGGTACAACATAGCACTCATAAATGACTGGTAAAGCATAGCGATTACTGGTGCCATTAAAGTAATTTGATTAGGGTCAATCTGAATGTAAATATCAATGCAGTTTTCAAGGTCTGCAGGAGAGATTATATTCTTATCGTTTGTGAGAAGAATCTTCATAATCTCGGTACTAAACAATCTCGCACAAGATACGAGCTTGCTGTAGGTTCCTGATACATTCTTTTCATTCTCGCCGTAAAAGTGGTTTGTGTAGGCTTGAGCTGATTTATCCTCTGACTGCATAATCTCGATAACCCATTTACTGTAATTGCCGATAACAACCTGCTCAATAATATCTGGAAATGAGATATTGTTATTTTTATTGAGAAGATATAAAGCAATTCCAGTAAAGAAGTCTCTTGCTCCGTCTACGAAGTATTTAGAATCAGCTCCACCCTCTTCGGGTATGATTGTTATAGCAAGATTTTCAAGGAAGATAGCACGCTCTGTAGGCTTCATTTTTCGAGCTTCAACAAGTGGGTCATAGTGTGCTGATTCCTGCCAATGGATTGTTGAAAATCTCTTTATGCGGCGAAATTTCTTGTTAGCCTCGTATATGTCGCCTTTTAGGTCAGTAACCATAACGGCTCCCTTTTGTACGAGCTTTCCTGATGCTGTTTTCTTTAGTCCGAATTGATGGCAGCTTGTGATTATTGTTGAGGTTGTTTTACCGTCTCCAGGGGCTCCCCAGACCATAGCACAGATGCCGTTTTTCTGTGGCTCAAATGATATGAGCTTTCCGTTTTTCTTTCCAAAGATTAGACCGCTTGAATCCTGCCACTTCATAGTAGGTAGAGATTCTACATCCATTGCCATAGGGTCAGCATCTTTGAAATAATCGACTAATTCGTTGTATGTTCTGTGGTAGTGCCCTGAATCATAACCGAAGCTTCGACCAGTTCTATATCGGTATGCTTTTTCTCTGGTATTGTAGAAGAAAATAAACGCCCACAATGCTATCAAACCGATAGGAACAAGCAACTGGTTTATCTTATAGAAGATGCTTCGTTCTGATGTTACCTGTGTCAACTGGCAAAAGAGTAAAAATATATAATCTTTTAACAGATATAAGACGACTGCAAAAGCTAAATAAAATAGCAAATTATAGTATTTTACGAAATACCCAAAACCATGTTTTTTTACCATAATTTTTCCTCCTCGTAGGTCTTAGGTTTATTAGGGTCGGAGTTGCCCCAACCTGAGTTAGAACCCCATGAGCTATCGCCCCATGTGTGCTCCTGCTCTGGTCGTGGAACTTCAACCGTTTTCTGCTTGGCTTCAAGTTCTCGGATTCTATCTTGAGCTTGTGATAATTCCTGCTCTTTGGCAGCCAATTTATCATTGGCGGCTTGGATCTGCATTTCCTTATCAGTAATTATCTTTTGTGCTGCAGCTCTTAGTTGCAGATTTTCACGCTCCTTTTCTTGGAGCTGTGCCTGCAAATCGGCTTTCTCTTTATCTGCAGAATGACCTTGTGATTTTTCTCTTAAAAGGTCGCTTTCCTTAGATTTAACTTTGTCCTGCAACGCATCTATTTGAGTATTACGGCTGGCAGCATATTCTCGAAGCTCTGCTATGATAGAATCTTTCTTTGTAATTGTCTGATGTGTAGCTGCAAGCTCGTGTTCTCTTTCTTGGAGCTTGTCATATAATAATTTGTTCTCTTTTTCGAGCGATTTTATCTGCTCCAAAGAGAGCCCAGTTTCTTTTGTAATTTCTTTAAGAGATTTAACAGAAATCCCCTTGCCTGATGTTACGCCAGATGCAACCGTAGCTTTTACGCCTGCATCGTCTAACCACTTCTGATAATTTGGATGCCATTGCTTCAAAACAGCTCGCTTTGTAAGCTCGTCTGAGCAAAGGCGAAAATCATATCCCTCATGCTTGGTATCTGCTACTGCAGGGACATACATTACATGAAGATGCTTTTGTCCTTTAACTACGGTTACACCGTCCTTTGCAATCTGCCCCTCATCGCAATGAACATCTGCAAGAAAAACACATTTCTCGCCCATTGGAAGAGTGCTACAAATATACTTGTACGATTCTTCAAAAAAGGCTCGTTCTTGCTCTGGTGGACAGTCTGCAGGAAGAGTACAAACAACCTCGTTACAACGGACAATATTTTTGCGGTTGTAATGGAAGCATTCTCCCTCGATTTTTTTACGGTATTTTTCAATATCTTTTGCTGTTTTTCCCCTACGAATTATGGAGTAATTTTCGCCAATCTTTTTAGGGTCAACTTCCATATTTGTAGGACAAATACCGTCCTTAAATTCTCGGATATTATGCTTGATTACACCGACAATGCCAGTAGCATATTTTTCTATTCTTGCCATACGCATATATCCTTTCTTATTTATTTTTTCTTAGGTCAGTTTCACTTCTCCATGACAAATTTCTACGCTTGCTTCAAAGGTCGTTTCACTTCCAATGAAGCTTCGCTGTCGTAGCTGCCAAAGGTCGCTCTACGCTCCCAATGGAAGCTACTCCATTTGATTACTTCATATCTGTAACAGTCAGCGTTGCTTCCAGTTCCAGACACTCAGCAATCAAAGAAATTTGTTATTCCGAAGCTTACCTCCCTACAAGCTAGGGAATCAAGATTCCCCGACCGTTGGTCGCCCTGCGGGTAGCTTGTTCTTATTGGGGCAACCTTGCAGGTTTCCCCATGCGAAGCATTAACCCCTTCGGCTCGTTGCTTCACTCATTCGTATAGCAACTCATATCCTTTGTTTATGCAAGCAAGCTTCCATAAACTTGGATATTCGTTAATATACTACTTCGTTCAACAACGATAGGAGCTGCCGCCCCTACGAAAGAAAAATATCTCCCTGCGGTCAATAATTTTCTTTCTACCCTGCGTTGGTTCTGCAGATAAATCAGCCGAACCAAAAGGGGCTTTGCCCCTTCGTAAAAGCTTCGCATTTACTACCCCTTTTCGCAGCCATTACTCATTCGCTTTAGCTTTATGATTGTTGTAGTAATTAAGGCTGCTTTCGGTACAGAAAATCTCGACAAATTTCGCAAAATCTGCATCGTTTTTTAAGCCGAAATATGTAGCGATTTTCTTTTCAAAATTACCGTGATTTTCTGCATCATTTTCGATGATTTTATGAAGTTTTTTTGTGTCGATTCCGAACTCTAATTTAACGGCTCTGTCAAAGAGTTTCTGGAACTCTCTAAGGCTCTGATTTTCTCGTTCTAAATCGGCGATTTGTTCTGTGATTGTTTTAGACATTTCTAAATCTCCTTTTCTTGAAAAAGTATTGTAAATAACGGGATCCGAAGCCCCCTTATTTACAAGTGGACATGTGGTTGATTTCGTGATATGTCCTATGCCCTTTTCTAAAACCGCCAAGCCGTAAAAAAGGGTGCAAAATACCCGTATGGATATGAGTTGCCATAGTTCAAATTACGAATTAAATTTTCAAGATTTTGGGAGTTATAAGAAGTGATTGAGAAACTCGATTTTTGATGATATAATTACGATTGTTCAGAAGGTAATAATTCAGCAATGAGTTATTATCACGGGCTTCAAATGTTGGTAGCATTTGAAGCCTTTTTTCTTATAAAATTCTCCATAATCTTATTCCTCTTCTGCGGTTGGTAAACCGTCAGGATAATCTGATTTTTTGAAGAAATGTTCTTCTCCGATATGGAATACTCTTTTGGTTGAAAGAGCGTTTTCAATCATTTCTTCGTTTACATCATGCACATAGAACTGGCAGCCTGCCGAATAATTGCTATCGTTGTCATAAAACAACTTGTAAGCGTCTGCAAATTCTGTGTTATAAAGTTCCATTACAGTAGAAGGTGTAAGTCTGCAAATTTCGCTAAGTCTCATATAAATAGCGTGTTCTTCTCCTACGGAATCGACACGGTATTTTACAAGATAATCGCCTTCTCTTCTGAATACGGCGAATCCGTCAAAACCGAGGGTCCTATTAAGTAATGCAGAGAAATTTAATTCGTTATTTCTCATATCAGTTACTTTGTACCAACCCCATATAGCGGTACGGTTTTTAAGCATCTCATGGAGTGCTACTGGATTCATCTTTTCAGAAGGGATTTCAGGTAATGGAAGTTGTGGCTGCTGTTTTCTTTTGAAAAAATCGAACATACCTTGTCTCCTTTCTAAAGTCTAATAATTCTTGTTCCCATTGGTGGCTTGTAGTTGCTTGGATAGCGTGCGTCGCCCTGAATATAAATCGAAAAATGTCCGATTTGTGGAGCTTCGTTTACTTCTTTTGCATTGAGATACTGCCATTTGTGCTCTGCGGTAGGGTCTGGGATTGGCTCTACCAAGCTATCCATAATTTCTTTGAAGCGTGGCCACTCTCTAACACAAGCTCTTTCAATGAGTTCTGTATCTGTGTCGGTATAGGCATTTGCTTCTTTAGAATGAAAGTAAATGAAGTGTGGCACGCCGAATTTGGCGTTTCTTACTTCTACAACCGATGCGTATTCGCAATATTCAGCTTCTTCTTTGTTGAGAATAATATAATCACTCGGACAGATGAGAACGCCGTTGAACATTTCGATTTTCTGCATTTTTGGCTTACTTTCAATGGAATCAATGCTAATTCTGCGACCTTTGTTCAAAAACATTGCCAAGTTCTGATAAGTCTGACTCTTGTTCATAAGAGCTTGAGCTTCATATTCCCCTGCTCTGTCCATTTCTTCATAAAGCTCTTTGATTTTTTCTTTGCAGAAGGTAAGCAGCTCTGCATTTACATCGGAAGGGATTCTGCAGAAGAGCTCAATCAAAGAATTTATGGTTTGTCCAAATGGTACACGGCTCTCGTTCTTAATCGCTTCAAGAGTATCGGCGTTTTCGTCCGTTAGGTCAAAAGATAACTTCTTTCCCATAGCTTTTTGGTCTCCTTTCCGTATTGATATTATAATTATAGCTTGTTAAATATTATTTTACAAGCATTCAAAATAATATTTTGGTAAAAACTGCAAAAAACTTTAGTTTTTTCAGTTTCATTTCTAATTTAGACGATTATTCGACCTAATATTCCAAATTTTTGCATTATCTCTTCTAATAATATGTCGGGCAGGAAGTAGGGAAGTTGGATTTTTTTCATTATGGTACCATTCCCGTCCGCTTCGCAGGTCTGCCCGAGTTCCCAGACCATTTCCTTCGTATGCTGCCATCAAGGCAGCATGAACACTCGGAACAAGGTTCGATTAGAGCCCCCTTTGCCAACGGTTCCCCTGGGGGAACCCCTTTTTTCTCCGACATACGCTTCATTTTCCCCTTTCATATAATGAGCTCCGTTTCTCTCTCATCGGTTTGCTAATAACACTTTAACAGTCTACCTTTTGATTACAAGGGTAAATAGCACGGGATCGCCCGCCCTTGTAATCATTCATTCCGACCGTTAATGGTAGTGTCACGCAAACCCGATAGATGAGCGAGAAACTCAGAAAGCACATTATAAATTATGAAAGGAGAAAATCAGATGAAGCCTATTGTCTACGAAAAATTAAAACGCTCCCCTCCAGAAAAAGCTCAAAATCTTGAAAGCACATTATAAGGCTTTGGCGAGCCTAAAAATTCAACCACAAAATTACATTTATTTAAGGAGATTACGATTATGACAAGAGAAATGATTATTACAGAGTTAAAAAACAGAGGTTACAACGCAGAAGCACAGACAAACATTAAAAACGGAGTTGCATTTGAGGGAATCAGAATTATGGCAAATTCCAATGTTGCTCCCGTAATTTACACAGATGACATTTTAAGAAGAGCCGAGGAAGAAAACAAGAATTTGGACGAGGTTGTATCTGCTATCATTGGCATTTATGAAGCAAACTGTTCTATTGATTTTGATATAAATGAGCTTTTCGACCGTGAATTTGTTTTAAGCCACCTTTACATAGGTTTACAGAAAGAAAGCACCGAAGAGCTTATAAAAAGAAGTTGTGATTTAGAGGGAATCGAAAGTTATCTTTACATAAGAAGAGACAGAAACGACGGCGAGGGCTATTCCGTGAAACTGAATGAGGGAATTTTGGAAAGAGCCAACATTACAGAGAAAGAAGCTTGGAGAAGTGCAGAGTACAACACCAACAGAGAAACCAAAATACAGTCAATGGCTTCGGTTATGGCGGAGTTGTACGGAATGGACGATTTCGAGGAGTTTGAAGGTCTTACACCGCTTTATGTAATATCCAACGAGTGCAAAATGAAAGGAGCTTCGGCGATTCTTAACAAAGAAGCACTTGCACAGTTTGCCCGTAGTCACAACACAGAAGATATTATTATTATCCCTTCTTCAATTCACGAAATGCTTTTAGTCCCTTATACAGAAGATATGGATTTGGATTATTTTTCTGCTATGGTTCGTGAAGTCAATAATACAGAAGTTAGACCCGAAGAGCGTTTAACAGATAGAGCCTACATCGTTACAGTTTAATTATAAATAATAAATATTGCTTGGTTGTGGGGGAGAAATCCCCCACACAGAAAGGAGCCGAAAATGACAAATGAAATGATTATATTAAATGCAAGATTCGATTTAATGGAAGAAGGAATTTTACAAGGTACGGGAAATATTATCACGGTCGAAAATGAGGACGGAGAAAAAATCGAAATGGAAGAACCCGAAGAAATCCATACATATCAGGGTTGGAAGTCCTTAAATAGACAAGTGAAACGGGGCGAAAAATCTGTTGCTACTATTCAGATTTGGAAGCATACAGTTAAGAAGCCGGAGGAGAAGGACGAGCAGGAGCAAGAAAGAATGTTTTTAACAAATGCTTTTTTCTTCACAGAAGCACAGACCGAAGCAATCGCACAGTAATTTTCAAAAGGGAGCTGCCACAAGGGAGCTTCCCTTTTGACTGGGGAAACCGAACCGAGCCGTTCCCCAGACCCCTATCCCATGTGGCTGCCGTTAAGCTGCAGCATGGGCTTTTTGTTATGGTAAGCTTAACGCCAAGGGAACCCCCGAAGCTGCGCCCCGCCCTTTTTGGGCGTGCCCGTTCCCTTGGAACCTTCCCCGCTTATAAAAAAAGAGCTCTGTATCAATGTCATTAAGTTAATTTAAAAATTAAAAAAAGCAGAATGCAAGTAGGTAAAATCTCACTTGTATTTTGCTTTTTTCATTTTGTTATCTGTTTTTTTGCACGGCAAACAGACAGATTCCTTAATTACAAAGGCCGCTTTCGCAACCTTAATATATATCGGTAGCGAAAGCGGCCGCACATTCTATCTTGTTTGTCAACTATTTTTACAAAATAAAAAGACTCCTATATTATTTCTAATATAAGAATCTAATTATTTTTCCTTAACTTAATGACATTGGCTCTGTATGCGATTTTCAGAAGATCCAAGGTGTATTTCTCCATTGGAGTATTAAAATAATCGCACACAGAACCCTGATTTTAAAGGGCACTGAAAAAGTCTGATTCTAAAAAAGAATTGGGCTTTTTTATTATTTCCATTATAATAGAAATATAAGGAAGGAGGACCTATCATGTTAAAAGATCATTCGCAGTTACAATTATCATTGTCACCTTACTGTCATCCTTGATCTCCAATTCAGAAATACAAATGCCGTTTTTAGTTACAATAGGAGATTTCTCATTTTCGATGAAATTTATATAAATTCCATCCTGCAATGATTTTTTCCTGAGTTTTTCCTTGTCGATCGCTTTAATAGCAATTTCACAAATTACCGTTTTATCAATTCCAATGCGTTCTTTCAATTTTTCCATACTTTTTTCCTCCAGAAATAAAAAATTGTTTGTGGTTACACTTTTTTATTCGCTCTTTGTTTTTATGATTTTTAGTAATTTCTCGAATTTTGATAGGCGAATATATTAGGTTTTGATTTTTATTCTGAAAAGATGAAAAAACTGTTCTGTGATTTTGAGCAAAAAAAATAGAGATCTTTTTTGACCTCTATCTCTAAATACTGTATTAAATTTTATCTAAATTTTTGATTTTCTAATTTTCATAATGTCCTTTACAAGATATGATTCTGATATTTTCCAATTCATCAATATCATACACTAGTCTATTTTTATCATCAATTCTTCTGGAATAACCAGGTCGATAACGTAAAGGTTCCGGTTTTCCAATCCCTTGCATTACCCCATTACGTTTTATATCTTCTAGTAAAGAATTAATTTTTTTCAATGTTTTTTTGTCTTGAGTTTGCCAATACAGATATTCCTCAAAACCTTTCTCTGAAAATGTAAGTTCGTTCATATTTTTATTTTTCCAAAAAATCCGTAATTTTTTTTGATGGAGTCCAATTATCGGATTCCATTTCTTTTAACTCTTCCATAGTGAAAGAGATTGTATTCCCAGACTTTACTTGTTCAAAACTTGTATCTAATTTTTTAAGATATTCTTCATTCCGTCTTGCTTTTTGCAACTCATTATATTCTTTTTCAGATATAACCACAACATTTTTATTCTTTTTTCGCGGAACAATAACCGCTTCGCCGCTAAACGCAAGATCAAAATAGTCTTTGATATGCGCTCTAATATCCATTTGTTTTGCAATCGTCATTTTATATCTCCCTTTCTGTACTAAAAACCGTACTCTTTTTGGTACTTTTATTTTACTATATTAGTATATCCTTGTCAATGTTACTTAATACTATTTCTATAATAGAAAAACCCTCAGAGTTGCCGCTCTGGGGGTTCTTTTGTTGCCACTTGTGTTTACATGGAAATCATCTCATTCTTTGTTATTATATCATATACTGTTTCAAATTCCAACATGCAATCAGTATCAATATTAATTTTTGACACTAAAAACATTTCTGTAATAGTTTCATTATTTAATTATGACACTATTATCACGCAATCCCATTTCTATTTTTATAATCTCATCATTTAATTTTGATACTTAATTGATATTATTTTCTTGATTCTCTCTCGCTGCTCGCAACCGCCGGAATAAAGTCGCCCTACTAATTCCTAATTCTTTTGCTACTGTTTCTGCATTTGTCGCAGCAATCTTTTTTTCAATTTCCGAAATATCCCATGATTCGTCTAATTCAAGTTTTTTTCTTCCAGCGTTTCTCGTTGTTTTCCGCAATATCTCCTCTTGTCTGGATCCGATCGTTAAAATATTATCTCTTAAATTTACAATAATACCAAACGGCGCAAGTAACTGCTGCAACTGTTCAAAGCTTTTTTGATTTTCTTTGATTTTTTTATCCAGCACAAAATCAATAAAATCCATATCCATCATCATCCTTTCTTTTTAAATATCTTTTTTAATTATGATACTATTGTAATACAACTTCATTTAAGTATCAATATTAATTTATGATACTTAAAAGCATTTTACCAAAACTTCCACCACTTTTTCTTTGTTTCTTTTTGCTCTTCTTTTTCCTCTTTTGAATCTTCAATCTCTAATTTTTTTTGTTCGGATACCATCCTTAGCTGTTGTTCTTGATCTAAAAGCTTATGTAGCTGTTCTATCTGCTCATTTTTAATTTTGATCTCCTCTTGAAGAATCTCTATCTGTTTTAACAACATATCTTCAACCTTATTTTCGTGGTTGTCAAGGTTGACATTTGATTGACAACTAGTTGACTCTGAGTTGTCGTTTTTATCAACCCCTTTGTCAACTTCAATTCCATACACATCTTCTAACGCTTGTATATAAGGGCACTGAAAAAGTCTGATTCTAAAAAAGAATTGGGCTTTTTTATTATTTCCATTATAATAGAAATATAAGGAAGGAGGACCTATCATGTTAAAAGATCATTCGCAGTTACAATTATCATTGTCACCTTAGCAGGGGCTTTATGATGCGATCATTCCCGCAGATCATCTTTTGCGTAGAATTAAAGAAAATATAGACTTCAGCTTTGTAAATCCAATGCTTCGTAAGGTTTCTGCTTTAATAAAGATGCTGGGATGCTGCAGTGTCCTGCCGGAGAGCTTTCCACGCGTGTAGAAAAAAGAACGGCAAAAAATGGGAATACTTATTTAAGATATATATTTAGCAAAGTAAC
>SKEQ01000512.1_pt1 | contig 29070 bp, 16 predicted proteins | sample 4826751 | NCBI WGS metagenome assembly SKEQ01 (sample SAMN11008805, study PRJNA524170) | human gut metagenome | biome: Human fecal sample; material: Feces; isolation source: fecal sample from pouch patient p44 | host: Homo sapiens | place: Israel: Tel-Aviv | collected 2013-07-11 | reverse complement strand
CAGACCAGCACTGGTTGTGGTGGCCTTATTTTAATGCCTAATTTTTAACCTGTAAAGTTTTTTAACTTTCTTCAATTTTAGTATTGACTTTTTATTTGCAGGCTAAAGTAACGAGAATGCGACGCGCCGTTTTCAATTATTTTACTGTAAGAAAGTCCTCCACACAGAATCTTTCTGCTGTGGAGGACTTTCTTTAACACGTTTTCATCATCTGTTCGTTTATTCTACATCTACCGGCGAATCATACGATTCCATAACATTGTAGATCTGTTCTGCTGCTGTTGTACGCAGTTTCTGCTGTGTGCTCTGGTTTGCGCATTTTTCGTATTCACGCATAAAGGCAGTTGCTGCGGTGTCAACATCTTCGGCATTTTTCAGTCTGTCCAGCAGATTCGGATTGTAGTCGGAAAGGTAGGCCATCAGACTGTCGAGCTGGCCGGACAGGCTTCCAAGGCTCTTTCCAAGATCAATGGTATATCGGCACAGATACTCTTTGATCGTTGGATCTGTAAAACCACAGAGACCATATCCATATCTTCCGCCACTGTAAAGGCCAAAACGGGAACTTCGGATCACTTCGTCACGGGAAATGATTCCGGCATCAACAAGGTTCGTGTACTGCTCTCCGCTCAGGCTTGTGCGGCTGGTAGAACCATACTCAAGCAGTGTCGGATTGAGGTCTGTGGATGCCTCGTTTGCAATATTTCCCATAATACCGGCGGCTCCTTCTTTTGTAAATCCGTGCATCAGGAAGTAATTCCAGATCTTTTCTGCGTTCGTTCCGCCGATTTCATCGTCGGCTGCAAAACGACGGATCGTCAGAATCGTGTCACAGTCCACCGGGCGGTCGCAGGTGATACCGGCGTTTTCATTCAGCGCTTCTACGATTTTTCCTTCTCCGTCATACAGCGCCACATGGCCATTATAGCAAATAACATCGCCTGCGCGTGCCTCATCCAGGCTTGCAATCTCCATTCCAAGGCTGCGCCATCCGCCGGAGGTCGTATATTCACCGTCGTACGCACCGCAACGGGTCAGAATCTGCCATACAAAATGAGAGCAGTCAATACCGTCCGTCAGGGAGTTTCCACCCCAGACGTATGGTCTGCCAACGAACTGTTTTGCAAATGTGATAATACCGTTTCCGGTTGAGGTTTTTACTTCATAAACCGTTTCTTTTTTATAGGGAAAGGCTTCATTTTCAGACGGATCGATCACCTGATCCGCCAGTTTCATCTGATCCTCTCCGGTGCCGGTTACATATTCCAGCGCCTCTTTTCCCTGCTGCAGATAATCCGTACGGACAAAACCGCGGACGTCGCCCGATTCAATATAAACCCACTCCTGATCCGCATCGGCGATCACAAAGCAGAGTGCCTTTGCCGGAAGTGTTCCCACGATCCGTGCGCTGGTGGAACCGCTTTCGCGGACGTTTAATCTGGTATCGACCTTTGCGTAGGCGTACGCTTTGTCGACCTGTGCGAAACCTGCGCGGAGATCTTTTTTCATGGAGCTGATATATTTTCCGTAATCAATCGTCTGAATCCAGTCATCCGCCTGTGTCTCATCATTTTTCGGTGTTTCTGTCGGTGCTGGTGCAGGCGTCTCGGTTGGCACCGGTGTTTCTGTTGGTTCCGGGGTTTCGGACGGGGCTGGAGTCGGCGTTTCACTTGGGGATGGCGTTACCGACGGTTCTGGAGTTTCGCCTGGAGTTGGTTCCGGGGTTTCACTTGGAGATGGCTCCGGCATCTCGCCTGGATTCGGGTCTTCCGGTGTCTCCGTTGGAGTCGGATCCTCTGTCGGTTCTGGCGTTTCCGGTACTTTTGGCTCCTCTGTGGAAGCGGCATTTTCATCCTGAGATGGTACGGACGGTTCTTCTGCTGGTGTCTCGGTTTCCTGTGTTTCTACAGCCGGAACAACGGCTTCTTCTGTGTTTCCGTTTTCCGTTTCACTTTGCGTGGCCGGTGCATCCGCCTGATCTTTCTGCGTTTCCTGCACCGTTTTCGCTGTCTCCTCTGCATGCGTCGGTGCAGCCGAACCGAGAAGCATTCCGGCTGCCACGCCGAACGCTGTTACCGTTGTGCCAAATTTTTTCTTTGAAATCATATATGTTTTGCTCTCCTCTCTGCTGTTTGTCGATTTCTGCCTGCCATTTTCTGCTTTTGAGGCCGCTCGAATGAAATCACGAAAATGTATCGTTCCTGTAAAGTCTGGCCTCTTTTTTTGAAGATAAACCAAAAATGATATCATTCATTTTCATTGTGCAAAAATTTCACGTATTTTCTATATTGTATCACAGACAACAGCAGATGCAAAGAAACAAATCACATATTGAGGAATTTTTCTGTTTAACGCGTGAAATTGAGAGAGATTCTCTGTAAATTCTCAGGAACCGGACGGAATGCGGATCAGAAGCCGTTTTCCATTCTGCTCTGATACCGTCAGAACCGGAATATGTTTCTTGCGGAGCTGGTGCATGACCGGATAGGCCGCAAAGAGATCACCGCTGACACAGACAGCCACCGGCTTTTCTTTTAACAGGTCCGACAGGTATTCCCGCAGGCGTATCTTCCATTCTGCTTTTTCAAGTGATGACACGGCATAACTGTCACAGATGTTCAGTTCCGGGGCCTCCGGCAGCGGTTTATGAAGAATAACTGCATGCTCCATACCCGGTATCTGCCGCAAAAGCGCGTCATCCGCATCAATCGCATCGGTACCGATGTGGATCAGAACCGGTGCTTTTGGCATTCCCGCAAGGCTGATGCGACAGGCAGCGACGGCATCGTCAAGCGTTTCTGCGGTGAGAAGAAATCCTCCTTTGTGGCAGAAAGACACATCGGAAAGCCCCGTCGCTTCCTGCAGTGCTTCTTTTTCCAGGCCAAGCCATGTTTCCGGAAAATCATACTTGTAATTGGATGAATTTTCTTTTCGAACCGGCTGCACGCAGTAACCGCCGCGGTTCGATGGGAATATCAGAAATGCAATTTCAGTCGCGGAAAGCTGTTTCTGACATGGAAAAAATTCCGACAGAATCAGAATCTTTTCATCCATTGTTCCTGCCTTTTTCTCCGCTGCGATCCGCTTCCTGTGTTCGGCAAGAAGAGCTGCAAACTGCTGCTCCGCCCGCTCATCCGCACGAAAACGCTCCCATTTATGTTCCAAAATCCGTCCGGCCACTGCCACCGCTTCCAGGAAAGCAGCATCGCTTCCGCTGTTATCATCCCATACCGGATTGAACATGCCGATCATACTGGCGAGTTCATTTTTTTCTCCTGTATTATCATTGAGATCGAGCGGCTGTACAAACTTCTCGTCAAACCGCGCGGCCATCTCCGGACTTAAAATTTCTGTGCCAAGTGCCTCCCATAAAAGGCCAAACGCCGCGTACGGAACCTGGTTTTCCCGGATCCGGCTGTCTTTCTGGTGATGGTCGTATTCTCCTCTTCCAATATCAAAAACAATCCCGTCAAAATCCTCCGGCACACGATTTCCGCGCTGGATGGTAAGCTGCGGATTAAAATGCAGAAGCAGTGCCGCAGAGAACACATCATCCGCATGAAATTTTCCGCCGTGCGTAAAAGCAGCGGCATGTTCTTTTTGTATCTGTTCTAATAATGTCATAAAATTCCAACTTCCTTTTTCTTAAGATCTGCTCTATTTTACTCTATCTGGCGGCTGTTTCGCAACGGTTCTATGTAAAGAAAAGCTTGAAAACTTCCTGGCGCGTATTTATCAAAAATCATTTCCGCAGTCTGCACACTTATTTACGAAAATTCTTTTGTGGGTATTTGGAAAATCAAAATGAGCGGCTCCTCTTCCAAGGTTCCGCTCATTTTGATTTTTCTTCCTTTCATACCTGAATCCGGTCTGCAGCTGCATCACACATTGCAATCCGTTTTCCATCCATGCCAAGGATCAATCCACCGTTTATTCTCTGGATGACCTGTACGGTGCTGCCTTCTTTGATTTTACGGCTTCGGAGGAAATCCAGAACATCAGGGATTCCAAACATCCATTTGATGGTACAGATATCACCGGTTTTTTTCTTTGAAAGTGCCTGCATGGTATCCCTCCTTTTTGCTTTTTCTATATTGTATTCCCTGAGGAAATATTTAGTCAATAAGAACACTTGGGATACGCTTCTAACTAAAGTTTGTGTGCAAAGCGCTAGAGTGTGTTTGAAAAAGGCTTTTCGTAGTCTGCATGTTCCAATTTGTGGGAGATTTTGTCTGAATGAAGGAGGCGTAGCGGGCTACGGCGACTGAATGAGGGCAAAATATACCGCAAAGTGGGGCGTGCAGGCTGCGGAAATGGTTTTTCAAACACACTCTAGTTTTTCAATCAGAGAAAGAGTTTGATGCACGCGATCGCAATCGAAGCCACAGCCACGATCCGTTTCAGCAGCGTCTGGTTGATTTTCGTTGCATTTTTGCTTCCGGTAAAGACACCGATGCCATGTGCGACCAGGAGCACCGGCAAGCGCGCCGACAAAACTTCCGGCCGAAAGCACACCTGCCGTTTTCAGGTCAAGGTTCCCGCTCTTATAATAATTTACCGATCCCAGAATGCCTGAAATCAGAAATGCTGCAAAGCTAATTTCCCTGAAAAAAGGAAAAATCGCCATGACACTGGAGCAGTATCATCTGGCGCAGAAGACGATTCATCATTATGTTAATTATTAAAGCGTGCTGGGAAAACATTTCTCATTACGTTCTCCACTATTTCTTTAGATTAAGAAAGACCCTGCATACGCAGAGCCTTTCTTACATTTTCTTTCGAGGACTAACCCTTGATACAAAAATATGTCAATCCCAAATGCATTACTTCAGAAAGAGTTGACATATTTTATCTGGCATAGCACATGTGACTGCATCCATTTGGAAAAAGCTCTGCTTTCATCGCTCGGATATATTCTTCTTCCGTAGAAGAATCCTCCAGAATCTCCAGCGTGCGGCGCAGATTTCGGATATCACGCTCCATAAAATCGGTATAATTTCCCCGGCCTACCAGCTTCAGATGAGTGATTCCAGCATCGGAAAGCTGTTTTAATGTACACAGGCCGCAGCCGGTTGTGCCGCAGAGGTAACCATCTTCCGATACAGGATTCATCAGTTCTGATGCAGAATCCCATTCGGATATAGAAATATTTTCTCCCGGACGATTTTTTTCTTGTTTTTCTAATTTAGATTCTGAAAGCGACATCGGTTTCTTCCAGTAAGGAACCCGGCAAAGATATCCCATTTCATCGCAGTGCAGGGAATTGCAGAAAGCACCACTGAACTGGCACAGTTCATTCAAAGCAAATGCCTCGAACTCCGTTGGATAAGTCCATTCTTTTCGAGCGGCTTCTTTCTGCGCAGTTATATGCCGAATCACTGCACGCATTTCCGAGATCGTATTTTTGCGCTGGAAAATGATCCTCTTCGGGTATTCTTTCGCAAAAACCTCTGTCATCGCAGAATTCACCGTTCCCAAATCCCCGCTCAGATGCACCTCACAGTTGATCTTTTCTTTTCGCAGGTACACAAGCAGCGCGGGATCCGCAAGAATATAACTGTCAAACCCTATGCTGCGGCACTGTTGGATGAGCTGCGCAATTTCTTCATACTGCTCCGGCCGGTAATACAGTGAATTAAACGTCAAATGCACCGGCTTCTGATATTTCTGCACCATATTAGCCAGAATTTCCAGTTCACTGAACGATCCGATTTGTACATTATAGTTTAAGACCTCTCTCCGATTCAGCGGCAGAACCGTTCCGTATTTTTCTGACCAGGAAAATGGAACGTAACCGCAGAACAGCTCGTCTGCACCGGCGCGGACGTAACGGGGATAGTCATCAATGGAGCCTAGGCCTGCTGTGATTTTCATAAGTTAAATCCTTTCGCTTGCGCCTCATTCAAATTCAATCTCTTCCTCCGCCTTAGCATACAAATCCAGCTGATTTTCAATATCAAGTCTCTGAACCAGCCAACCTCTTGCAAGACACATCTTTACAAAATCGTCTATACGATTTACTCCATTCATCTCTTTTAACGTTACAACCACACCAAACGGAAGAGAATCTTTTCTTTTCTGCAAGCATTCTTTCGTATTAATCTTAAGTCCCCATAACCCAGAATCATAAGCCTTTCGGGGAACCCTTTTTTCTTTTATTTTTTCACTGATATGTTTCACATTATCCCATTTGCGATACATTTTTCTTGCATCTTCTTCGTACAAAGTAATCTGTTTCTCTTCAGACTGTCGATTGTCATCAATTGCTTTAATCATGGTTGACCCTCTTTTGGCAACAACTCTGCCAAACTGAATATCCATTTCTGTACTCGTATAGTCAACACCCTGTTTGCGATCGCACTGTGGAAAATATGCCAGGGTAGCTCTTGCATAAAACGGGTGCGCATGATCTACAACAGGCACTGGCAGATTATAAGTATAAGTTTCATATTCCTCCGATGCCCCTGTCATAATGAAACGTATTTCATCATCCGGTGTTTTTAAAACCTCATTAATATGCTTTGGCACAACACCATATCCGATTCTATGTGAAATATCATCTCTTCGATTCCATCCGGCAGCTGCATCAATCAGCAATGCTTTCGCCACTTCCCGGCTTAATCCCATAATATGAATCAAATATGCCAGTTTACGTGAAATCCATGGCGCTGCAAATGAAGTTCCCGCTACGTATGCTGCTCCCATATCGTCTTTGCATACCACCATTTTATCTGTATAGACCGTTCCATCACCACCATAATAACTGACATCCGGTTTATGAAAAAACGACAGAACAGGTCCAATCCTGGTATAAGAAGCAGAGTTTCCTGCAAAATCCACAGCATTAACCACCATAGAATTCAGGGAATCTGCCGGAGATCCAATTCTCATATTCTTTTTGGTAACTCCTGCCGGAATATTTGTACCTGCTACCACAAAAATAACGTCATATTCACTTTGAATACGATCCAGCTCTGCAGCCTCCAGCGAAATAAAATTTGGTTTGATTTCAAGTTTTGATCCCAGCGATAAATTCCAGACTTTAATATCTCGATTGGACGCAACAATATTTCGGATCATTTTCAGAACAGTAAAAGAACTAAATCCGTTATTTGTTGCCACTCCAAAATGTCTTACGCGAAATCTGCCGCAGCCATCCGCAAGCTCCGGGTTTCCCTGTGGGCCATCTACGATAATATAGCTGACAGCTGTTCCGTGTTCATAATCTTTCCTGGACAGAGGAATATTAGGGTCCAATAGATTTTTATATTCAACCCACTCGTGAAAATACACTTTTTCATTGAACTGTGTATCTATCACACCTATGACCGGTTCGTTCTGTGGATGTGGGATTAATAATCCGGCATCCTCTTCCATATCCTCATACGCATCTAACACATCGTCTCTTGAAATCTCAGAGAATTAGATTTTGTGAGATTGTTCTGTACGCACCAGGTGTCAACATCCATGACCGCCGGACGGTTCTGACAGGCACGAATTTGTTCTGCCCACTGCCGGATCCTGACCTGCTGCGCTATAAGACTGGTTTGCGTAGCCATACCATCCCTCCCTTAATTATAGTCAGTCTAAAAAGTTGAGTACTGAACTTTTTGGACTATGTTAATTTGGTCAGTATGATTATGGCATAAATGTAGTGGGATAAAAAGGTACTCGGAATTTACCGTTTACTTTCAAAAAGCTGTTCAATCAGCTTTGCTTTATCCACATAGTAAAATCCAGATTTTCAAACTTCCTGAAAATCTTCAAATTCCACCGGTAATCTCTTGTATCCTGCTATATTTACACGCACCTTTCCAAATCAAATCTCTGGGGAAGAAATTCTTTCTGCTATCTCTTCACCAGCACAGCTCCTTCCACTTTCGCATAATACTCCGCCAGATCTTCCTCCATCTGCCTTCTCACCCGCTCCCAGTCCCCTGCTTCCATCTGGCTGTACAGCGCATGATTCATCGAGATTACACTCAGATCCTTCGAATAATACAAGAACCGTTTTCTCTCAAATTTCTCAAACGGATTGGTCAGCATACTTCTCTGCATTGCTTTCTTATCCTGCAGCATCGTTTCATTATACGGGCATGTACTCCGGTCTACGGGAAGTCCCCGGGTTATTCTGTCCTGGTAAAAAGCAATATAGTCCTCCAGAATCTCCTCTATTTTTGCATCTCCAATAGAATCCACATGACGGATAAAAGCCAGCAGAAACGGCATTTTATAAGAAAGTGAATAATCTCTTTCTTCCAGGAACGCAAAAAAATCTTCTTTGATGGTCGCATCGTTGTGTTCCTTAATTCCAAGCTGCTTCCGATATTTTTCCACTTCATCCGGACTGAATAAATATAATGTTTTACTTCCGAATTTGTACTGCACTTCTGGCGTTAATTTTCCGGCTCTGATCCAGCTTGTGATGGTTCCCGTATTCACAAAATATTCCCTGGCAACCTGCTCCTGGCTTAGATAATCGCCGTATTTTTCTTCAAAAGAATGGATATCCACCTCTGTAATCCGCTCAATCCGCTCTTCCATTCCATCAATCACCACCGGGTCTCCCGGCTTATAATCCATTTTTGTGATATCGCCAAACGGAACATAATAAGGATTGGCAAAAACAGAATGCATACTGCAGGGCTTGATCATGGCTCCATACTCATCGACTACGTCAATCACAATCACATTTTTCTTGGTGTCCGTTTTCCGCAGTCCCCTTCCGACCTGCTGCAGATAAAGAACCTTGGAAAGCGTAGGCCTTGCCATCACCAGAATGCCGAGTTCCGGATAATCCCATCCCTCTGAAATCATGTTGCAGGCACACAGGAAACGGATTTCCTTTTCTTTAAACGCTTTCATAACAGAACTTTGATTTTTCGTCTGTCTTGTGTAGCTGGACGCTGAAATATTTGCCCGATTAAGGAGCTTTGCCATTTCGTTCGCATGCGCAACATTGACGCAAAAAACAACACCCTGTCTCATGCCCGCTTCGCCGGATGTAAAATACTCTGAAAGTACGTGGACAATCAGCTCATTTCTTGAAGTGACCCGGATTCTTTTCTCCAGATCCGCATTGACATAATCCCGCCCATTAAACCTTACACTGGAAAGATCAAGATTCGTTTCAATCCGGTAAACATTCGCTTTCGCGACCACTCCCTTTTCCATCGCTTCTTTTAAGGATAACGAAGTCGTATACGATCCAAACACCGTTTCCAGCTTTCTTTTATCCGGCCGCTGATCCGTCGCCGTCAGGCCTATCGTAAATTCTGTCCGATAGTATTGCACAACTCTTTTCAGCATTGGCGCAACCGCATGATGTGCTTCATCCACGACAAGATAATTGTAATAGTCTGGTGTAGTGTCCGTATAATGTCTGGCCGCGAAGGCATACGTTCGAATATCAATCTTATCTTTTAACTCTGGCAGCGAAGCCTTTATTCTTTCTTCCCAGTCCAGCAAAAGATTGACTCCCGGAACCAGAATCAGTCCACGAAACTTTTGTTTTCCTTCCGCGAATGTCCGTAAATCTTCTTCCACAATTTTCGATTTTCCCGCTGCTGTAGGCAGCACAATCAAAAATGCCTTGATACCCGCATCTCTGCGCTTTTGTATCTCCTGCAGGCTGACAGTCTGATGTTCATACAGCTCAACTTTCCTTTCAACTTTGATTCCGTCATCCACAAAATTCGAAGAATCTTTTCCAAAATACTGTTTGATATCATCCTCAATCCGACTGGCAAATTCGCAATCCTCTTTGGAAAAGCGAAATAACTTGATCCCCCACAGGGCACACGTATTTTGTTTCTTGAGCTGATTGCGATATTTTTCCTCTCCAATAATTTGCGGATGATGGTAATCAAGGCCGTTTTCTTCGATCGCATATTTCTGATCCTTTGTTCTGACAAAATAATCGAGAAAATAATTCCTTCCATTTTCATCACAGATTCCATATTCCCGTGTCAGATATCTCAGCGCATTCATTCCATAAACACTTGAAAAATTCTCTTCGAAATGAATTTCCAGCGGAGAAGCATCGGCCTGCTCGCTCCGATCTCCTGTGTTTCGTATATAACCGCCTTCCAGGACAATTCCATCTTTGGCAAGATATGAATCCAGATTTTCCCGCGCATATCCCAGAAAACGAAACACCCTTTGAAAGCGATGCATATAATCATTCTGCTTCTCCGTAATCAGCATATAGGGAAAAACCGGCTCTTTTGGCTCATGAGAGCAGATACCATCATCAATAACAACCATATCCGTCCCATTATCATAAAACCGGGAAATTCCGCCATTTGGATAACACACCTGTTCCCGAAATCTAAAATCTGTGTGTTCTGCTAGAAACCTGTCTTTTTCAATATCAGATTCAGCCACTTTTCCCTCTCCCTTCCCGTTCTTACATCATCCGTAAGCCACTCTTCTTCTATTCGGATCTGCTCCACATCCTTGATAAAATCAGAAAAAGTATCCGGTGTGAAATCCGTAAAAAAACGGCCGCTTCTTTCGCCTTCAAACGTTCCATATTTAAAAGAGGTATAAATAATCCCATTAGTGTCCAACGCTGTTACCATCTTATGGAATACCATTTTTAATTCTTTTTTCGGCAAATGCAGAATCGATGAACACGCCCAGATGCCGTCATATTGATTCATCTCATCCAAATCCTGAAATATCATGTTTTTTACCGGAATACCGGTATAGGCACTGGCGTATTTGCACAGTTCTTCTGAACCGTCCATCGCCGTAACAGCAAGACCGTTTCCCAGAAAATACTTCGTGTCTCTTCCGGAACCACACCCGAAATCCAGCACTCTCTTTCCCGGCAAAGCGTTTAAAAATTTATCCTGCGTCGTCTGGAAATCTACAGAAACAGTGCCTTGTATGAAAGAAGCTGCATTTTGGTTGTAATAAGCGATTGTTTGGTTTTCCATATTGTGATGATCTCCTTGATAGAAAATGTAAAGCATGTGCTGTGCAAAACTGTTTTCTCTTTTTTAAACCGAAAACACTTCTTCAGACATTTTATAGATACTTACTTGTCAAGTTCGTTATATGCCTTTTTGACAATCTGCGCCATCAATAATCTTCTCTGCTTCAGAAATTCAGGATACGGTAACTGCGCAAAATTCTCAGGTAATGCATTCTGAGCACAGGCAAGCCTGTATCCTTCTTCTCCTAATTTCTCTCGGTACCGGCTGACATACTCCGCCGGAGCTTCATCGGAAATATCAATGTTTGTTGTATAGTCCAAATATGTAAAGTTTGCAATCTGGTTTCTGTCACGGTCATTATCGTACCCGATCTTTTCAAGATAATGTTTCGGAAAGATATGATGCTTGTCCACGGAATTTTTGTCTCCATTTGCTCCTAATACAAAGTATTGTGACAGAGGTGCTGTGCTGAACAGCATAGGTATTCCCAGTACATTGACTGCCGCAATATATCCGTACCAGGCCGGTGAATTGGCCGAAGAACTGTTCAACTCGGCTGGCAGCGAATAAACAAAGTAGTCATCCGTAAATCGGTTTGCGATAACAGAATTCAAATAGAATACGAATTCATCTGCATGATGAATATCTCTTAAATCAGCAAACTGTTTTTCAACCTCTGATTCTGTAGATCCCGTATAAAATCCAGTAATCGTAGACATAAAAATCCATTTGCGAATAATTTTCTGAAGTTCAACAGACGATACTTTATACTCATATTTTCCGATCAGATATAAAACATAGCTGAAAACTACCGCATTGGATGATGCCACCAGGCTGCCTTTCAAATAGCCTGCAGAAGCAAAAAGATTCATGAAGGCATGCCAGTTATTGAGATTGGTTACCATGTCTAAAGATTCTTTGAAAATTCTCAGATTCTCTTCACGCACATCCTGCGTGATTTCACCGGTCTTTAAATTTTTTCCGCGGAGCAGCAGATACGCGTATCGCAAACGCGCTCTCCGAAATCCTACGCCAACAGACATTCGAATCAGATGAGAAGGGTCAACCTGAAGAATCTGATTAAACGCGGTTCCATTTGCCGGTACTCTTGATTCCGCACAAAACCGGTTAATCTTCGCATGGACATCATTATCATAGACAGCAATCAGAGTTTCAATAAAATTTTTTTCCGTAAGATTCTGACCGCCGGAGTTTACACGGACAAAAATCTCGGCAACATCTTCTTCATCCGCTTTTGAACTGATTTTCAGGGTTGGCAAAGAATAAATTCCAAGATTCAAAAGGTTATTGATGTTTTCTTCAATGACATCTTCTTCCTCTTCCGTAAGCAGCTCTTCCCCGTTTTTCTCCCGGCTTTCATTTACCGATCGGATAAAAGACTTTCGGAATCTTGAAATAGTGTGCTCCTGGTCCGCCGCAAACACGCTGCAAATCTCGCTGATCCATTCTGGATTGCGTTCATACGCCTGTGTCCAGACGGCAAATTCGCACGTTAGAGGATTGAAGGAGATTTTGATTTTTCTTTCCTCATAATTCTGATCTTTGATGGTCACGCCATACATTGCTGCAAGTAATGCAGTCAAACGCTGCTGTCCATCGATAACAAGGTCATCCGGGCGTTTATAAACTTTTTCATTCTTGCCAATATGTCCCGTATTTTCATAGTCATCCGGAGATGACCACAGCATGATATATCCGATTGGATAGCCTTTCATCATGGAATCCAGCAGTTCACGAACCTTATTATCTTTCCAGACAAAAGGACGCTGAAGGTCCGGCAGACCGATCCGTCCATTCTTTACATCAGACAACAAATCAGATACCTTGCTGGGGATATTGTCGAATAATTCTTTTCCTATTTTCGTGCTCTCCTTTCCTATAGTTGTTGTAGCCCACTATCCCACAACCATTCATCTCATCACCTTATCCAAAAGACTCTGATAACTATCCACAACATCATAAATAACACGATCGCCGCTAATAGCCCTGAAATGTTCACGGGCACAATGAATCTTGGATTCCTCAATCAGGCGCAGTTGCATAGAGGACATAGATCCCTTGGTTTCCGCCACAAAATAGATGTGCTTTACTTTGCCCTCGTAGAAAGCAATCGCCCAGTCAGGGTTATAGTGACCTACCGGCGTCGAAATATAGAATCCATCCGGCAGTTTCACATATACAGCCACATCCGTGTTGATATCCAGTTCGGCAGCAAAGTCACGTTCATTAGCGGAATCAAAAACAACATGGTCATACAAATGCTTCTTTGCTTTCATTGCATTGACGCCCAGCTTACCTCTGATGGTTGGATCTGTAAATACTTCCGTTCCGTACCGCTCATCCAAAACATCATATGTAATGTGCTGAATAATGGCAGTCGCCTTTTCATCGTTGACAAGTGCAGCCGCCTTGATGATAAACTCTTCTGGATTATCTTTAAACTGATCAAAGACAGGTTTTTGAATACCACGCAGAATTGCAATTACATCTTTACGGGTCAATTTTGTTTCTTCCACCAGCTTGCCAACCAAATCATATTTTACACTGCTATTGGCAGAAATTCGCGTCTTCGTACCGTAAGAAGCAGAAGCCTCTTTCACAAAGGCAGTTCCAGCTTCCAAAGTTTCTTTCGATTTAATCTCTTCCATGACGCCTGATTCTACCTTAAAGAAGATCTTGGCAACGCGCAGCTTAGCATCCAGAGAAGCGATCGCTTTCTGCACCAGCTCATCGATATCAAAATCCACGATATAAACCGATTTTGCATTTATTTTCGACCAGAGCGCCTTAAATTCAGGCATCGCAAGTTTTTCTTCATCGACCTGAAGCTCCACATTGTTGCTGCGGGCATTTTCCGGCTGCATAGCTTTTGGATCATAGATAGAGTCGATGATCTCCATAACGGAAGCTGCGCAGTCTGCCACTTCTTCGGCAACCTTTAATGTACCATTAGCCTTTTCTTCGTAATATTTATCGGTCAATGCGCCCTTCTTGTCGATATAGCGGTTAATAGTCAGCTCATACATGATCGCGTCGGCAGTATCTTTATCAATCACCTGTTCACAACCACCCGAATCCTTAACGACCTTTCCAAGGAACAGCTCTGCTGTGACCGCACGAGGACGATCTGCCACAGCCTCTGCGATCTCGCTCTGCAAACCTTTGGCAAAGGAATCATAGCTTTCACTGGCAATGACCGTAAGAATGTTGATATTATGCACCTCATTGCCCAGGATATTCGTATCCTGGCGTTCGCCGTCCTGGTTGACACACAAGCGCAGACCGCGACCAACCTCCTGCCGCTTGCGAACATCGCTGCCGCTCTGCTTCAGCGTACAGATCTGAAAAACGTTCGGGTTGTCCCAGCCTTCGCGCAGCGCCGAGTGTGAAAAGATAAACCGAACCGGTGAGCGCTTCGGATCTCTATCCAAAAGCAACTCTTTATTCTTCATGATCAAATCATAGGCATCCACATCATTAGTCGTGGTTTCTTTGCGGCCAACTTTACTGTTGACCATCTTGCCCTTTTTATCGATTGAAAAGTAACCGGCGTGAGTAGATTCTGCCGAGATAGAATTCAGATAATGGAAATACGCTTCCTCACCGAGGCACATTTGCAGGTTTTCCACGATATCGCGGTATTCTTCTTCAAACATATCTGCAAAGATACCATTTTTCGGTTCTCCGGCTTCATCATATTGCTTATAGTGGGCAACCTCATCAATGAAAAACAAAGAAAGAACTTTAATGCCCTTGTAGTACAGCTGCCGTTCCCGTTCAATGTGGGACAAAATCGTTTCTCGAATCTGAATACGGCGCAGCTGCTCCTCGCTGACTTTGCCGATCACATCACCAGCATAGATTTTAATGCCGTTTAAAAACTCCACAGAATCATCCCGCCCATCGATCGACTTTACCACAAAATTATTGCGGTATTCCTCCATGCCATTGGACTGATCGTAGAGATTAAAACCGATGCTAACCGTCTTCGTAACTTTTCGAATACCGGAAGTACCCTTATAGTCAAACTGAATCGTTGCAGTTGGATCAGCTTTAGACAAGTTGATGCTTTGCAGGTAGACATAACTTTCCGTAGCTGTGCTGCCGGATTCCGTAATACCCTTCACGGCAATCTTCTTAACAAGACGCTTGTTATAGGCTTCCATCGCATCCAGCCGATAAATCATGTTGTAAATGCTGTCCGATTTATGGGTTGCGGAATAACGCAGGGTCAGCAGTGGGTGGAACTCGCGCAGGCGCTCTTTTGTCTGTTTTCCTTCCACAGATTGTGGCTCATCAATAATAAGAACCGGATTGGTCTTTGCAATAATATCGATCGGACGGCGGGAACGAAACTCGTCCAGCTTCATGTAAATACGGCGTGCATCCTTTCCCTTGGCATTAAATGCCTGCGAGTTGATGATCATCACGTTGATGGAACTGTCCGATGCAAAGCGGTCAATTTCCGTAAGTTGAGCAGAATTGTAGATAAAAAAGCGGATCTTCTTTCCATATTCCTCCGCAAAATGTTCCTGCGTTACCTCGAAAGACTTGTAAACGCCCTCACGGATGGCGATACTCGGTACCACAACAATAAACTTACTCCAACCATAGTGCTTATTCAGTTCAAACATGGTTTTGATATAGGTATATGTTTTACCAACACCAGTTTCCATTTCAATCGTCAGATTATATCCTTCGCCCTCCAATTTCTGAGAAGGTGTGATCTGATAAGTTCTTTGTATTTTCTGGATCTGCTCCAGAATCATGTGATTGGATAGTTCCGGCACAAGCGGCTGATTGCGCCAGCCGGTAAAGTCATCTTCCTCATTCATGCTGATCTGGAAAATACCGGTACCTCTGTCCATCATATAAGTCGGTGTCAGGTAAGGCTGCCCGGCAAAGACATCTACCACAGCCTTTGCAGCATCCGCCTGGAACTTCTGGTGCTTAAATTGAAGTCTCATTCGTCCTCGCCTCCGTCCTCCGCTGCAATTTGTTCTTCCAAAAGTTTCTTTAAATCTTCTTTTTTGGGAAGAACTGTTTCATACTTGCTGGCAAATATCTGAGAATTATCTTCCGGCAGTGTCATTTCTACAACCGCATTATTTTTATCGCGACACAGAACAATGCCGATCGTTTTATTTTCATCCGGCATCTTTACTTTGCGGTCATAGTAATTGACATACATCTGCATCTGCCCAATATCCTGATGCTTAAGTTCCCCAATTTTCAAATCGAACAGCACAAAACAACGCAGCAGACGATTATAAAAAACCAGATCAACCATAAAGTGTTCTTCATCAAAGGTGAAGCGTACCTGACGCCCGATAAATGCAAAACCAGTGCCCAGTTCCAAAAGAAACTGCTGCAAATGATCAATAATTCTGCTTTCCAGCTCACTTTCCGAGTATTCCGGAAGCTCTTTCAAGCCAAGGAATTCAAGCACATACGGATCTTTCACCGCGTCTTTCGGCGTCTCCATTTTCTGTCCTTCCAATGCCAACCGGTAAACCTTATCCTTATCCGTGCTGAGGGAAAGCCGTTCATAAAGAGCGCTGTTATATTGGCGTTTCAGCTCACTGAGACTCCAATCGTTTTTTACGCACTCGATTTCATAAAAATGCCGTTCGTCTATATTGTCGATCCGCATAAGCTTCAGATAGTGCGACCAGCTCAAGAAAAATTTTCTTCCCGTCCTGACTGCCGGATACGTTTCAAATTGGTCAGACAGTGTCTGACCAATTTGGTCGTTTGCATAAGTAAGGTAGAACTGCCGCATCTGCTTCAGATTTGTTGTAGAAAATCCCTTTCCAAATATACCTGTTAAATATGCAGAAAGTTCCTTCAAAAGCTGTTTGCCATAAGCCGCCCGATTTTCGCCATGCTGTTCTTCCTCAAAAATCATTCTGCCTATCTCGTAATAAGCGTAAACCATAGCAAGGTTGACAGCGGTTTTTGCGTTTTTCCGTGCTTTCAGAAGGACATCAGAGACATTCTTCAAAAAATCGCTTTGAATTGTCTCATGGATCTCATTATTTTCCAAATTTTCAGTCTGCTTTGGAATTAAGTTCTCATCATTTTTCATCTCCGCACCTCCCATCAAATCACTTTTACGCGAGTATCCGGTGCAAGCAGTTTGAAGATCTCTGTCACATTGATCTTGGCAGGGCTGTTTGCAAAGCTGCTGTCACGGAATACAGCGCGCAGCGGCTGGCGTTTTGCAATTTTCTTGACCACGCTTTCGGGGATATTTTCCGCAAAGCAGGCGATCAGGTCGCCATCATTATAGGTGTGAACGGTGCAGCCGTCGATCTGCTCAGAAGAATACGGCATAGACAGCGGAAGCCCCCAGTCAAGCAGGCAGCCGAACAGCAGATCAAGGTCGGTGCGGTCTTCCTTAATGTTGGATTCCAGTCCGGCAAGCATTCCCTGATCATAGTCATCCGGCGCATAGTAGATGTCCTTCATGTTGGTGTCATCCAGTTTGAGAACACGGAAGCCAATATCAAGATCCCCGGTCGTCAGAGGACTTTCCAATTTAATTTTTTTGCCAGCGCGGCGGATACGTTCCTTTCCGATTTCGCAGATATTCTTGTACCCGGCTTTGTAAGCTTCACTCTTTTCATCGCATTTTTCAGGAATCTGCACCATAATGAACTTGCTGTGTCCACTGTCGTCGGCATTCATCTGCATCACAGCATGGGCTGTTGTCGCTGTACCGGAGAAAAAGTCTACAATAATGCCATTTTGAGTATTGTTACATATACTCAATAGGTATCTAATCAAAGAAACAGGTTTGGGAGTTTCAAATACGGCAACTCCATCAAATAAGTTAACTAATTCACGTTTAGCCGAATCATTTGTGCCAACATTCTCGGCAACAAGTAGCGTCTCCGGCGTCAGTCCTTGCTTACCCTCTGATAAGAATTTCTTTATTCGCGGAACTCCAGTTCCATCTGCACCAAACCAAATTCTATTATCTTCTATCGCTTGTTTCATACGTTCTTGCGTATATCTCCAGCATGAACCAGACGGCGGATCAAATTTCAATCCTTTCGGAGAAGTTAATGTATAAAATTGTGATTTTGTCCCATGTCCACCTTGTGCTATAGCCGGAACTGATGTCCAAACACCTCGAGGATCGTTATCTGGATTCTTGTATCTGTCAATGGCCTCATCATTCATTTCTTCAAGTCCAATGGCATTTGCTCGCTGCTCAAATGTTTTAGTAAAACATACAATATAGTCGTGCCGAACAGAAACAATTTTTCTATTTTCACGTGTCTTTCGTTTTTCCCAGATGAATGTTGCAATATAATTGTCAAATCCAAAAATTTCTTTTCCTATGTTGATCAAACTATTTAATTCATTATCATCAATGCTAATAAATATAACCCCATCGTCAGTCAGCAGGTTTCTTGCCAGCATCAACCGAGAATAGATCATGCTACACCAATCGGAATGGAAACGTCCGTTGGTGTCTGTGTTTTTAAACAAACGGTCTCCGTCCTCATTGTACATTCCCATCTGCTGGTTTTCTTCTTCCTGCGAACGCATAAAATCATCGGCATAGATAAAGTCGTTGCCAGTATTGTACGGCGGATCGATATAGATCATCTTCACCTTGCCGAGATAGCTTTCCTGCAAGAGTTTCAGCACTTCCAGATTGTCGCCCTCAATGTAGAGGTTTTCGGTGGTGTCCCAATCCTTGCTTTCCTCTTTGCAGGGGCGCAGTGTTTTGCGGATGGGCTTGTTGGCCTCCACGATGGCGGCCTTTTTGCCCACCCATGTAAACTCATACCGCTCGTCACCCTCCACCACATCGGGCGAAAGCATCTGTTTCAGTAGCTCAAAGTTGATTGCACGCTTGAACTTGCCGTTTTCATCCACCGTTTCGGTAACACAGTTCGGGAACAGCGCGGCAATACGGTCTATATTCTGCACCGTCATATCCGGCGACTCCATTTTCATCTTATCCATTCCAGCTTTCCTCCTCTTATGCTTTCTTAATACGAAGCTTTAAGAATTTTTGCGTTTTTTCTTTTTCTAAAGCAGCATCATATTGCTTTTCTATTTTTTCTTCCACACTCGTAATATATCCAATATTTTTCAAGTATTCGGCCAACGAATAGTATTTCAACGTTGCTGGCAAAAGAACCTCATGGCGTTTTGTACGGTCAGCAAGATTAACATATATTCCGCCAAGCTCATTGAATTTTCGTGGAAGCTCGCCAGCACCGTATACACCAATGTTTGCGAACAGAATTTCCGCTTTATCCTGCTGATTTACGCAGTTCATCGCAGTATCTACAATATCCTTTGTAACCGGCAATTTCAATGCAGACATTTTCATGGCCACACCTGCCGTCATGCGGCTTTCGGCATATTCGACAAACAATTCGTCTTTATATTCTTTTTGAATGTGTTCACTGAGCATGAGACTTTCAAACAAATCATCAGACATAGTGATACTGTTTTTTACCGCCATAAAATCATCCTGATTTTGCGTTATGAAATCTACACCAAGGTTAGGTGAGATTGCCGCAATACTTTCGTATCGCTCAGCAGAAAACGCAAAATATCTGCAATCAATCATAATCTGCAATGTGGATGGATTAATCGTCGACACATCCATATCAAAGTCATCCATCTTCAGCACGGGGATGAGTTTTCTTGGGATTTCTCCGCTGAATTCAGAATTTATGAATTCCTTTATAAATTCATCGCTTACAACAGTAGTATCGGCTTCTTTCAATGCATCGACCTGGGCGGATACATATTCTTTCAGCGTATCTGTAAAGCTGTAAATCTTCCAATACTGAATGATATTATTCCAATTAGGCTCAATAATATTTTCTATTAGAAGTTCGTCCCAAACAGCATTCCATTTTTCTTTGTTTTCTCGAACCAGATCGCCTGCACAATCTTCAATATTACTTAGCGCAAATTGCTCCTGCCGGACGATCCGAATCTGTAATTCCGTCATACCGTCCAAACGCTTAAGCAGATCAATAATATCCTCTGTGCTATCCTTCAAAGCTTCATTCTTCAAAACAATTTCACGAACATACAATTTGATATTGTCCTGAGCACACTGGAGCAAAGGCAAGTACTTTAAATTGATCAGTGTAGAATATGGGCGAGTGGTCAAATCGCCAACCATGCTGCTATTTTTATACCGCACTATCGTCTGGATCATTTCTTGATTCAGACCGAAGAAATTCCCATCGAAAACTGCATCCAAAATATTATTTGCAACATTTTCTATTAGCAAGCGAGTAAAGTGAACATTCAAGCACTGGATCAGCGAAATGATTTTTTCATTTTCGCAAGATTCCAACTCCTGAAGGATGTCTTCATTCTGTTCAAAAAATGCCGTCATACTGCCGTCTGTATTTAACGCCACAATTACAGAAATTGGAGAAGCATTTATGATTTCGCATAGGTATTCCAGTTTGTGATCATAGGTCATTGTTGCATCTGCACTGATATGCGTCCACAGTCCAGTCCACTTTTCGGCCAACAATTCAATAAACCGTTTTCTTTGCTTGGTGCAGCTGAAAAACTCATCAATAAAGTGCCAACTAACTTCTGTTTCATCAGACATCTGTTTGATAAAAGTGCTTAGCTTTACTGATTCACTTTCCGATAATAATTCTTCGAGTAAGGTAAAATTGTAAATAGCCTTTTCCTCAAATTCATACTCTTGAAGTCTTTGAATTACCATCGGAGTCTTAGTCAGCTGATAGTCAAATGCAAGGGGGGCTCGGTTCTTCACCGAAAGGATAAAGTTCATATCATCCTTAGTAATACTTGTGCCTTTAAAATAGTTGATATAGTTGGCATACTTTTCGTCAATATAGGCTCTGCGAAGAAGAAATACAAGCAATTTATTTCGTCGAACTGTGTCTGATAATACTTCCTCTGGTAAATATTCTTCCAACAGCTTAGCGATCGGAAGCCTCGAAAGATTATGCTGCTGCATTCTAAGTTGCTGCAATTTTTCCTGCATTTCCTGTAGCCCGATTTTTCTTACCCGGTTGATTTCTTTCCACCGATCAATGTAAGATTCAAGAACTTCTTTCTTTATTGTTATTGTTTGTATAGAATATCTGCTTCCATTATAATAACCGATTTCAGTATAATTTTCACCAAGCAACTGCGCCAAATCAAAATCATCATCCATGACTGTACTTGCAGCAATAGAGTTTCTATAGCCTCTAAATGCCTCTGGCGTTCTAAATTCCCCCATTAGTCCCCCAAACATTGCGTATTTGATCTCTCTCACAGATTTCATGCTGTCCGCTTGGTATCGCTCTACCGTAGTTTTATAGTCATCAATTTCTGCTTGTATTTCCTGTTTCTTTGCAGAAATAAACCTTTGCTTGTCCTCAAAAGCTTGTTTGATAACGCCCGATTCGCTTTGTATATCTGCGAAATCACTCGGATGGATATTTTTAAAGATGATCATTGCAAGCATTTGCTCATCCGACAATGAAAGTTCCTGCGTTGTCCTCAATGTATCTTTGTATATAACAAACTCATTATATATATTTTGCAAAACGCGCATATCCGAAACATACGGAGAAACATCCAATACAAACCCCTGTGATATATTGTGTTCGACACCTTTTCCTTTTGCCTCTTGAAGCCGCTGGAGGAGGATTTCTCCAGAGTTTGTCTCATTGATTACAGGAATGATAGGAATGATAAAATCAAAAAACTTGGTTCTATCTTCTTTTGAAAAAATGTCGTCTCTAACAGCATAAACAAAAACGATTGGCTTTCGTTTAATGGCATCATCGTTATTAAGAAGATTGTTCAACTCGCGAAGGTGAACAAAAATTTTAGGGTCATCCAAACGATCCAGGTCTTCAAAAAACACAATTCTGTACCCAGTAGCTTCAAAGAAGTACATGATTTCATCAAGATTCTTATTAAAAACAGAATCCGCCTCTTCTCTGCCACTTTGAATAGTCGTATCACTGGGCAGCTTTACTTCCTTTATCCTGAATCTCGAAATCACAGTACGATACAAATAGGCAATCACACCGGCAGTCACTAAGAAGAGTATCCCCATAAAAAAATATGTATTCATATTGGGTGCACTTTCTATTGAAAGGAAGTTGTTTATTGCTTGAACAAAAGTATTATATTTTTCCGGAGCAAAAATAGCAGACAAAAAAGTAATCAGTGTCATTGCACCAAAAATATGCACCATCACCGGAGACAGCTTTATTTTATGTATTTTTCTATATCTGCTTTGCGGAATTTTACCTGGTTTCACTTTGTAAAAAAGCTGCTTTAAGATTCCTTTTTCAACCTCGTCAGCATCTACTTCAATTTTTTCTTCCGATTCACCATTTTCCAAAGCCTTTCCTTTGAAAAATGTAGCCATAGAGATCTTAAGGGATTTCTTTCTGATGGTATTCACACGAAAGCGAAAGCCCTTGTTATTCTTTTCATCGTCCTGCGCAAGGAATGTTTCAATAACGCTGCTCTTGCCTGCACCATAAGGGCCTGTCAAGGCAACGTTCTTAACTTTCTTATTTTGAAACGCCCAGTTAAGGGCTTCTATATATTTGTCACCGTTTTCGATATTGTCAATTGGTGCCAAATCTCTGTATTCAAAATAGTCCATCAGATTCCCCCTCTATACGTCTATCTTGTTTAAAAGATTTTTTATTGTCTTCAACTTTGCATTCAATTCTATCTGCTTATTCAACTGCTTTTCTTTTCGTATCTTTGTCCTTAAAATTTCTATCTGTTTTTGAAGTCGCGCTTTCTGCTCGCTTCGCTGAACGGATTCTTGCAACGTTTCTTGCATGCTTTCTGTCTGTTTCAGAATATCACCAGCTAACTGACGAACAAAACTCTCATAAACAGCATCCAGATTCAATCCCTCTGCTTTAAGCGGTATATCATCCTCTGCCATCCAATCTGTATGATAGTAACCATTGACCTTAAAAGCATTACTTCCAGTAGTTGCTTCCTTGTATCCGATCCATGCTTGATACTTGCCACCGTATTCTATCATAAACAAAATGTGGTAAGGAATTTCACGGTCAATTTGTCTCAGTATCCCTTCATTCACTGTTTGTGTACTTAGACAAATTTCCAAGATTTCAATTTCTGTTACAATTTTTCCTACTGCCAGATTCATCGTTGACGCAGCTATTTTGTTACGCCAATAGATCATCCGAATATCATCACCAAAACTCTTTTTTAAAGCAGGCGTAATGGTAAGGTTCTCATAGAATTTTTGCTTTGGCAGACGCTTATTAAATTCTGTTGACTTTGGAAGCCCTAACAAGCGAATCCCTCCTTTACTTCACTACTAGGAAACAGATCAGTTCAAAATCGCTCAAACCCGAAATATCGCTTATCAGCGCTGTTGTGCCACCGGCAGAGAACAAACTGTCGATGTCGCTTTCTTCCTTGGTATCTATAATCGAATCAATGGCCATACTCAGCAGCTCCGACATTTCTGCCATATTTCGGCCATCATCAGTTTCAACATTGAACTTTGTATAAACTTCCTTGATCGGTTCTGACTTACCCCGGCAGAGAAGCCTGACATCATCCAGAAGTTGCTTGGGGTTCAGATAATCGCAGATCACATCACCGTCCCGACTGATATAAACCATGTAAAATGGATGAATGCGATTCTTGTTGTCTATATTCACACTATTGTTTACATTCCGCAGAACAAAAATTACGCCTTCTAAAAGTTCTTCTGTTGCTGGTACAACCGCATGAAGGCCACGAGGTTTTCTATCCATATCGGGATGTGTTTTTAGATATTCCAGCAAATCCAGACGAAATTCATTCAGTCCTAGATCCATAATCGAGATACCCTCCGACATGTCCTCAATGTCAACAACTTCCTCCTGCAACCGCTTCAACTGTGCTTTCCGATATTCAAGATCACCTTTTTCTTCTGCATTAATAAGGTCATCATCACCAGTAGAAGTCATGACTGAAATCTTCATTCTGGTTTCAACACGGCTTTTAAGGTTAATGTACTCATCCAAATCCATATCTGGCCAAAAATTCACTAACTGAATATAATCGTTCTTACTGCCGATACGGTCTATACGTCCAAAACGCTGGATAATACGCACAGGGTTCCAATGAATATCGTAGTTTACCAGATAGTCACAGTCCTGAAGGTTCTGTCCTTCAGAAATACAATCCGTGGCAATTAGAATATCAATATTCGCTGTACTATTCGGCATAAGAACAGCTTTTTGCTTACTGATTGGAGAGAAGCAAGTTAGAACATTGTTCAGTGTTGCTTTCAACCCTTGGACGGTAGTCTTTCCGTCAACAGATCCCGTAATAAGAGCAGTATCCAAACCATACTTCTTTTTCACAAATGTACTGACATTCTCGTACAAATATTCTGCCGTATCTGAGAACGCTGAGAAAATAAGAATCTTCTTGTTATTTTCATTGATCGGGTGCTCAACTTTCTTGGAAATCAGTTCGAACAGTGTTTGCAGCTTCGTATCGTATTCTGGGGTAATATCTGCAACCAAGAGTGTCAGTAGTTCCAGCGTATCAGCGTCTTCTTGAAGCTCTTTTCTCCATGTACGGTAGTCCATATCAGCAAGATTAATCTTTACTTTCTTACCTACAGAGAAGAAATCTGTATTGTCATCGTCCATATCCAGCTCGTTATCGGACACTTCATCCATATCGAGATCAGATATGCCATATTTTTCAAAACGATTGATCGCGTCAATCGTTTTTGTGATCAACTCGCGGATACGGTTGAGTGTCAGATTAAATGAGAACGCAGAACTTTCCAGACGCTTTAATAGATTGATGCTCATAAGTCTCCGAATACCTTGCTCACGACCACGCTGGGTAAGATTGATACCCTTATTATGTGTTAAATCCATATACTTATCGAGCTTGCTGGGAAAAATATAATTGGATGGCGTATAAATGCAAAGACTCAAATTCATCAGCTCTTCATAAATTTGATTGTAGTTAATCGCTGCCTTTAAGCTGGTGAGGCTCGGTCTCAGCGAAATTGGCTTCAAACGCTCAGGAAACTTCCCAATTTCCGCAGTGCTGTAATACTTAGAAATGTGTTTTCTGGAACGAGCGATCGTTACGCTATCCAACAGCTCAAAAAAGTCAAAGTCCAAGGTCCGAAGAAGTGCATCCGTTGTGCGATCTTTCGAGTCAAGTTTACACCAGGCATTGTATGCTTTTTGCGCCTGACGGAAAATATCATCAATGGATTTTTTAGTTCCAAGCTTGCTATCAATCTGTTTGCTGTCACCTTCATAAGCGATAGCCAGCTGATTACGCAAATCCACAAATCGATTATTGACCGGAGTTGCAGAGATCATCAGAACTTTCGTCTTCACACCGGCACGGATCACTTTTTCCATCAATTTCACATATCGATTTTCCGTTGTATTTGCATGAGTACCGACACCGTTACGGAAGTTGTGGGATTCATCGATGACAACAAGATCATAAGTTCCCCAATTCAAAAGATCCAGTTCAAGACCATTTGAAGTGCCACTTGTTCTCGACAAATCCGTATGAAACAATACATCGTATCTCAGACGATCTGCTGCAATAGGATTGTTTACATAATTGCTCTTATATGTATTCCAGTTCTCTGCCAATTTTTTAGGACATAGAACAAGAACTGACTTATTTCTATTTTCATAATATTTAACAACTGCTAAGGCAGTAAAGGTTTTACCAAGACCAACGCTATCTGCCAAAATGCAGCCATTATATTTTTCAAGTTTATTGATAATTGCAAGAGCGGCATCTCTTTGAAAATCGTAGAGTAAATTCCAAATCTTGCTCTCTTTAAATCCGGTAGCTTCATTTGGTAGCACATCCTCCGAAATGTCATCCAAAAACTCACTGAATACATGATACAGAGTCATAAAATAGATAAACTCCGGAGAATTTTCATTATAAGCAGAAGAGATATTTTCAATCACCACATCTGTAACATCCTGCATCTTGCTGCGATCATTCCAGATTTTGTCAAACAACTGCATATACTGAATGGAAAAAGGTGCTTCCATTCGATTTGTCATGTTATAGCTATTATTACCTCTCTCACATCCTATATCAACCGTAGTGAAACCATCCATCGGCATATATGCAACCTGTTCCTCCAAAGAGTCAACTGTCATAAAACCAGCCATGTTTTCGCCTGTGATATTTGATTTGAAAGCAGCTTTACGTCTGATCCAATCCGCACATTCTTTCGCAATCGATTTTTGAGTCATTTCATTTCGCAGCTTAATCTCAAATTCAGTTCCGTACAAACTTCTCTCGCGGCTCATTCTCGGGATATAGAACTCTCTCTTTTCTTTCGAAGCTTTCTCAGTTGTAAACGTCGGTGATGTAAAGATGAACCGGAACTCCTCCACACCTTCTAACTGCTTTTTTAATTCTTTATACGCATACATGGAAAAGCAGGCTGCAGCAACAGACACCTTGCTTCCTTTTGTAATTGTAGCGGCCATATCATCACGCACAATTTCAGAAATATTATCAAAGATCTTCATGCGTATGCTGCCTCCTTATCCCTTATTATTCTGAACCTTCGGAACTACTTTTGTTCTTCAGATATTTTCCTGATTTAATACGAGCGTCAGCTGGCTTCTCTGCGTCTTCAGGTATGATCCATGCGTAGCCAATTTTTTTAGCGCCAGGAATTCGATCTGTTGAACACAAGGTTTGAATTCTTCTTTTTGAAATTCCCCATTTTTCTGATGTTTGCTTAATAGATAAGTATTCCATAGTCAACCCCATTTCTTGCTTTGCCCCAGCAGAGTTAAAATTCAAGACTATTATACGCCAAAATGCGAACAAAATCAATCTGTATGAATTTGCTGATACAAAATTTGAGCCTTTTATATTTTACTACAACAAATTTAACACTACCCGATCCACTCCACGCATCTCAAATGTTTTTCCCATATTCTCTATTCTATGCCAAACATCCAAATCCACCCCAAACAACGAATTATACCTCCCCACCATCCGCAAATGCTCCGGATATAAAAACGCCTGTTCTTCACAGAATCTGGGGCACTTCCGCACCGGCACCTGGGTACCGCGGCTTCCTTTGACACATGTTGCATACATTGGACAGTACTGCGAAGTATTGGTCTGATAAAAGGGAAGATGCATACTGTTTTTCCCTTCTGGAAACTTCCTTGTACTGGTATCGCCACAGCTCTCCCATTCATACCGTTCCATCCGAAATTCTTCTTTTAAATATTCCTGGTAAAACGCCGCATGAACGCTGTTTTGTTCAAACAGTGTACGGTCCCCCAGCTTATAGGCCATCCGCGGATCTTTTTTTCGCTTGTTGAGCAGCACGCCAAGGCAGAGAGAAAACACCGGAAACTGAGATGCCAGATGGGCCGTTCCCCAGTCATTTACGACAATCTCAATGGTTTTGTTCTTTTGTTCACACCATCTGGCAAGATGCTGCAGACGTGCTTGCGTTTCCGACAGATTTTCTTCCAGTAGGAAAGGAAAGACCAGCGTAACCGCAAATGACTCCCGGCATGCTTTATCCATCAGTGCAAACAGTTCCTCTTCCGTTGGCGCCAGATGCGGGCAAAAAGCATTTCCTATATAGAGCCGGTCCGGGTGAAAAAGCGGCGGATCTGGAATCTGGTTTTTCCGAAAATAAGCATCAAAAAACACTGCACTTTCCATCGAAAGATACGCCTCATACCATTCCGGCCGGTCCAGTTCGAGCGCCAGCTCAATCGGCTGCCCGGATCCGGCAGCACTATTTTGCAATGCCACAAAGGTTTCCTTCGTAATTCCGGAAAACCATACTTTTTTCTGCTCTTCCAGACTTTCCAGATGAAACGCGTCCTGCTCCGCAGGATATCCTGTCATCTCTTCTGCAAGCGCGGCATCATCGTCCTCCATTTTCCAGCGAATATACTGGCTGTATTGCAGGGCAAGGCGCTGTACCGCATTTTGATAATCTTCCTGTTCCGTGGCGAAGGTATAAACAACATCAAAATCTTCCTCTTTTTCCTGCAGAAAAGTCACATCACGAAGAAAAATCCGCTGGTAGGATGCCGTTTTCTGATCGTAAAATGCCAGTTCCCACGGTGCGTTTTTCTGCTCAACTGTGGCCGGTGCCGCAATGCGGGTCTGAAAGCCATATTCCGAAATTGCCGTGATCCGCACTTCCTTATCTCCCCAGTATCCCGCCAGGATTCCGAACGGCAGCATGGAAATCCATGGCCATTGATCAATTTCTGTTTCACATTGCTTTTTTTGTTTCATGTATTCAAATCTCCCATTTCCCGATATATTCCAGATAAAAAAATATTTCAATTACGATTTAGTATACCTGTTTTTCATTCAAACGCAATCCCGAAATACGATTCAAAAGCACAAGCATAATCTGCGATATCCTTTCCAAAATGCAATTCCCAATTATAGTAGAAAAAAATCCATCCATACCCCGGCGCAGTCTCATCAGAGACCTCCCAGTTATAGATGGATTTTTATTTTCTACCATATGTAGTCTGGCTGCATTATTTTCCCGTCAGACCCGGCAAAGCCTGTAGAAACATCTGCGAACCTGCCTATTTTGTAAACGTCTCAATCAGCTCTTTGGCATCATCATATCCCTGTCCTTCCAGTTCTTTCTGATACCACTCGTCTACGCCGTCTACAGCCTGTTTGAACGAATCAATGTCCATATCCTCATAATTGGTAATGGTAACACCATTTTCATTCTGCCAGCGGTTCATGATTTCGTCATCACCGGCGCGGTTGATTCCACGCTCGTACTGTGTTGCCAGACGTCCGCACTCATCGATTACTTCCTGCTGCTCCGGAGTCATACTGTCGTAAATGTCCCCGTTGATGCAGAAGAACAGACAGTCATAAATTGCATTCCACATCGAGCAGTACGGCTGTACTTCCTGTACGCTTGCTGCATCGATAGCCGGAAGCGGATTTTCCTGGCCTTCTACGGTTTTCTGCTGCAGGGCCGTGTAGGTCTCGGACCAGTTCATGTTGGTCGCATCGGCGCCCCAGCGTGTGTTGGATTCCCTCCGCAGGTTGGTTC
>SKEQ01000511.1_pt1 | contig 29211 bp, 26 predicted proteins | sample 4826751 | NCBI WGS metagenome assembly SKEQ01 (sample SAMN11008805, study PRJNA524170) | human gut metagenome | biome: Human fecal sample; material: Feces; isolation source: fecal sample from pouch patient p44 | host: Homo sapiens | place: Israel: Tel-Aviv | collected 2013-07-11 | reverse complement strand
AACTCTGGTTTAATTTTCCGTTTGCACTGCACTCTTTTAACTGTTCTGCCTGTTGCTTTGTCGGAAAGATGCTGCTGTTGGCAATCACTTCCAGAAGCCACTCCTGTTCCTCTGGCTTCAGATAAGATAGCTTTTCTCCTACAATCATGGGAATTTTATTATTGTCCACATATTCCAGCAGAGCATCGGATAATGCCGCCAGACGGATATATCTCTGTACAGTTCTCCCACTGTCTCCGGCAGATTCCCCAACCATATCTGCCGTATATTTTTCGCCTTTACTTCCCTGGTGCTTCATAGCATCATATTTCATCTTATAGGCATGGGCCTTTTCACTTGGCAGAATATTTTCACGCTGAATGTTGGAATCGACCATAATTATGACAGCTTCATCATCTGTATAGTTTCGGACAAGGACCGGCATAGTTGTTTTGCCACACAGTTCACAGCCTCTTTTTCTCCTGTGACCTGAAATCAGTTCATATTCACCTTCTGATTGGGGTCTTACCAGAGCAGGATTTAAAACACCATAGTTTTTAATACTCTCTACTGTCTCAGCCATTTTTTCATCATCGCTCACACGAAATGGATGATTTTTAAAAGGATGGAGCTTTTCCAATTCTATTTCCACAACCTGGTTCATACTCTTTTCCGGTGATTCTTCCAATCCCAGTAAATCATCATAAGAGGTAAGCTGAATATCTTTTTTCGGTCTACGCATGTTTCAACACCTCCTGAACCAGTTCCAGATAGCTGTCTGCCCCCTTGCTTTTTCCGTCATAGGCAAAGATACTTACACCCTCCGATGCCGTTTCTGCAAGGCTTTCTGTTCTCGGAATTGTCTGCTCAAAAATCTTAATGTCACTTCCGTATGTAGTTTTGATTGCCTGTTTGTTTCTCTTGGCATTATTGTAACGGCAATTATCCATTGTGAATAAAATGCCTTCTATCTGTAAATCTGGATTGAACCTCTGATGGATTCCCTTAACCACTTTCAGTAATTCCATGAGTCCATCTGCCGCATAATATTGTGGCTGCACTGGAATCAGAACACTGTCCGCTGCACTCAAAGCATTGATCGTCAACATTCCCAAGGATGGCATACAGTCAATCAGAATATAATCGTACTCGTCCTTCAGCAAGTCCAGATACTCTTTCAACACTTTTTCTCTGTCCTCTACTGTAAATAAGGACATATCCATTCCGGCGAGCAATTTATTTGATGGAATCAGGTCAACCCCTTCTTCATGGTGGAGAATCGCCTCTTTCGGATCAAATTCCAGTCCCATGATAATATTTTCCATCATACTCTTTAATGTTACCTTGAGATTTTTAGGGAATCCCAATCCCATTGTCAAATGCCCCTGTGGATCAGCATCTACCAGAACTACTTTTTTCCCTGACTTCACCAGTCCTGCTCCCAGATTGATTGTTGTCGTTGTTTTGGCTACTCCGCCTTTCTGATTTGCAATAGCAATTACTTTACACATATACTTTCCTCCGATTTACTCTTTTTCTTCTACTTCAACATAAACACGAAAATATTTGCTTGTTCCTTTGTTCGCATAAGCATCCGATACTTCCAGAACATCCAATTCTTTATGCTTTTCCAAAATACGACGGAACCATTGAATATCCTTTAAAGTACCCTGTAATCTAATTTTCAGCATACATATCCTCCCAGTCTTTGTAAAAACAATACTCTGGATAACGGATTTTAATGGCTTCCCAAAAATACCGGGCATATCCGCAGCAAAACAGATCTTCTACGGTATAATACTGACACTCTTTTAACTGATCTTCCTCTGCTTCATAATCTCCGACACTTGGTGTCCCATTACAGTAAAGATTAAATGCCATGCGGACGATCCGTAAACTTCCACTGGTCTGCCAACCTTCCTGCAGGGATTCCGTTTTTACACATCCAGTTTTAAAATTATAGATTTTATTCACATTTTCTCTTGTGTCTCTGTCGATACCCAGGCAATAAACCAAAGCCTGATGGTAGACATCCTGATATCTGCATTTTTCCAGATATTCCATATAAAATTTTTCGTGTTCCTTGCTCTTGAAAGTAATTGTGCGAGAATTGCTATTCTCTGCTCTTAACGCTGTGTTTGCCATTTTTTATTTTCCTCCTAAATTTTAATAAAAAAGACACCCCATTTCTGGAATGCCCTATAAAAAATAGGGACACCCGCTTTTAACAAGTATCCCTATAATCTATCAATTATCTGATAGCTCTCTATTCATTTTCATATTCAGAATTCTTTGTGTTCCCCGTACCGAGGTCTAATGCAACAACAACGGTTACTTTCTTCACAAGGCTCTTTTCTTTGTGATTTTCGCCTATTTTTTTGAAACTGAAAAACTCCACAAAGTGCGTAAATTCAAGGATTTCTACATATTCTTCCTTTGTAGCAACACCACAGTCTCGACTATTGTTTCATTTTCCAAGGGCAATTCTTTCACTTCTGTTCCATTCACCGGGACAGGGAAGTTGAAGATAATCTTCCTAATCCAGTTGCCATCCGGCTGCTTTTCCGGGAATAACTCAATCCGCTCAATAAACGCCCGCATGAACTCCTTCCGCTCCACTTCGGAGGCTGCTTCATAGACCTGATCGAATGCCAGCAACAGGCGGTAGATATTATCACCCGAAATCTTCTCCTGCCGGATACTCCGTATCTGGCTTTGCACATCGTCAATCTGGACTTCAATCTCATCTATTGCGCCATATTGCTCGTCATATCGGCGCTGCAAATCAGAAATTTTCCGGTCATAATACGGGTCATTCACATCTAAACCGTCCATCTGCCGTTCCAGTCGGGCCTTTGTGCCTAATGTCTGCCGAAGCTGCGCCTGTAATGCTTCCAGCTGCTTCTCCAAATCGTTCGTATCGACAGCGGAGCCGATTTTCGCCTTGATTGCATCCGCAAACCGTGGGTCACTGACCATAGCAGAGATGATTGACGCTACCATGCGGTTCATTTCCATCTGCTCAATATTCAGCCGGAAGGTACACTCGTGGCCTGTTGGCGTCACCGTATTCTTGCAGTAATAGTAATAGCGGGTCTTTTTGTCCTTGCTGTGGGCTTTCGCAATATTCCCGTACAGGCTTTTGCCGCAGCAGGGGCATTTCAGAATACCGGACAAGATATGTGCGTGGGTAGGGTCATTGACTTTCTCACGCCGGTAAGCATTGATTTTCCGTTTTTCCTGCGCGAGGTTCCAATCTTCTTCTGAAATGATAGCCTCATGCTTCCCCTCGTACACAGGGAACTCCGATTGCTCAACTACGTGCATCTCATTCCGTGTGCCGATCTTCTTCTCTGTCCGGCGTCTGCCATAGGCGATTTTTCCCATATATACCGGATTATCAATGATACTCTTCACAAAGCTGGAAGAAAAACCGGGAATGGTGCCGTTCTGCCTTAACTTCTTCACAAAGCCCTGCCGGTTCAGATATTTTGCCACGCCACTGACACCATCGTTGGTGTGAATATAGCGGTCAAAGATGGTGCGGATCACGTCCACTTCATCCTCAGCAATCAACAGTTCGCCTTTTTCAAGGCGGTATCCATAAGGGGCAAAGCCACCGTTCCATTTTCCTTCACGGGCTTTCTGCTCCCGTCCGGCCATCGTCTGTGTCCGAATATTTTCACGCTCTATCTCTGCCACCGCAGAAAGGACAGAAATCATCAGCTTGCCGGAATCTTTGGAACTGTCAATGCCGTCTTCCACACAAATCAGATTGACACCGAAATCCTGCATCAGCTGCAAGGAATTCAGAACGTCAGCGGCATTCCTGCCAAACCGGGACAGCTTGAACACCAGCACATATTCCACACCGTCTTTGCAGTCCTGAATGTCTTGCAGCATCCGCTGAAATTCGTGCCTGCCCTGAATATTCTTGCCGGAAAAGCCTTCATCAGAATATTCACCAGCCACTACCATATCTTCGTATTCAGCGTATTTCCGCAGTTTGTCTCGCTGAGCATCCAGACTATATCCGTCCACCTGCATGGATGTAGATACCCGTGTGTAGAGATAACATTTTGTTTTAGTTTTCTTCATGCAGGCCGCCCCTTTCTTCCAGCTCTAAACATTCATCCGTTACTTTCTTCTTCGCCAGACCTTCATTCTGAATGTAGTACTCCAACAAACGGAGTACATATTCCGGCGCATGGCGGTTATCCAGTTCCCATTCTGTCACAGTCCGATAGGGAATCTGAAAATATTTACAAAATTCCTTGCGATTCATGCCAGTGCTTTCCCGCAATTCTTTTATTTTGGTTTTGCAGTCCATTTCATTTACCCCATAAAGCAAAAATACACGTTGCGTATTTATTATAGCATACGCCAAACAAATACGCAACGTGTAAATTTAATTTATATCAAGCGGCTTTGTCAAATTCCTGATACACAGGAACGGGTTGCTTTCCTGATGCCGCAGACTGTGTACGGCCATCCTTCTCAGTCTCCTGCATCTGCCCCAACAGCTGTGGCCCGTACTTCTGCAACAGCCGCGCCATCACATCAACACAGCGGTCAAATGCCGCATTATATTTCGGATCATCATAAACTTTGCTCAATAGGCCGCTCCTTTCCTCTATGGCTGCTCTGCGCATAGATGTTCAAAACTTCTGCCGGTATCTGTTCCAAAATCGCCACGGCACTGTCATAGTCGCGCCGCAGCTTGAGGTCTTCGATCTGCTTTAGGGTGCTGACCTTCTGCGCCGATGCAAGAGATTCTTCCAGTTCGGCATTTTTCGTTTTCAACTTTTTGTTTTCGGATGCTGTTTTCGTGAAGGCTACGCCATATTTCCGCAGCAGTGTGTCCATCTTCTCCACGCTGGGAATATAGGTATCCAGAATCTTGCAGATTTCCTCCGCCCGGCTTTTGGCGTTAAAGGGATTGATTCCAGTGAGCAGATCCTCCAGTTTGCTTTTCTGTTTGGTCAGTCTGGTCATCTCCTTAAATACGCGGGGCGGGATATGGTCGCGCCCGGTCAGGCTGGCGCTCTCGCCACGCTCCAAATCTGGAAACTTCTTGACCATGTGTTTCCAAAACTCATCCTGCCACCAGGTCAGCTTCTTTTTATTGCCCATGATGTCTTTGGCGCTGAGCCTGCCATCCTCCGTCAAAGGGACAAAACAAAGGTGCATATGGGGCGTTTTCTCGTCCATATGCACCACGGCGGATATAATTGTCTCTTTGGACTGATGCTGTTCCAAAAAGTGCAGAGCTTCCTCGAAAAATACCCGAATTTCCGCCCGTTTCTTTCCCTTAAAGAACTCCGGGCTGGCTGTGAACAGCGTCTCGATCATACGGATACTGTCTTTCCGGGTACGGCATCCGGCAGCGGCAATTTGCCTCTCTGACTCGGCCCGGTACTTGCCGGGCGGTTTGACCAGATGGAAGTTGTACTTGCTTCGGCTGGTATCCACATCGGGATTACTGGCGTACTTTTCCTTTGTGCGCTCGTTATGGGCCTCGATATTGCCGATTTCAGGCCCCTTATATTTGGCAAATCGCATAATCGCGTATTGTGCTTTTTCCATACTCAATCCCTCCGTTTCTGCCAGACAATGTCATATCCCAGCACGTCAGCCAACTCCACGGCCTCCCGATACCGCAGCGATTCCCGCTGCAATTTTCCGGAAAGATTGGATACGCTGTCGCTCCACCCATACTCATCGTGCAGCTGGTCAACGACTTCCTGCATGGTGTAACCGGCGCGGATGATCTGCGCCTTGATTTCGTTTCGGATACTTGACTTCATAAAATATATTCCTCCATTTTCGCAAGTGAAGCCCTTTGTCACTTGATAGATAAAACATGATTTTCGGTTGCGTCATAAAAAGAACCGGCTACGCTGGGGAGCGCACCGGCTTTGGTCAATGGTGAAATTTGTGCAAATGCTGTTTTGCGATAGAAATGATTCCCTGCGTATCGTTGGTCAACGGCGGAATATTCGACTTCACAGAAATGCGGGACTTTTCACTGTTCGGGCTGTATTGTCACAAAATGCTGCAATCTGTACGTCGTTCCGTGAGCCGCCATCCGGCGAACTGTATACGGATAAAAGAGAAACATTTCGCTGTTTTGAGATTGCTCTAAAATATGCCTGCAAAATCACCGCTTTTACTGACCGCTTCAGGTGTGGTCAAAATGACCACACCTACTTCACAGCACAAAAGCGCGAAGAATTTCACGGTTCTGGTGGTGGACAAAATATCCATAACCACTTTTACACATCAAAATAGGTGTACCCAAAATGGGCACGACCACTTTATCCAAATGAAGCGCCTCTACAATATATGAGGTAACAGGGTCAATCGCTGCGTACATACGTACCGGCGACCAGATCGGAAATCAATCCCGCCAGTCTTCCGGTACGTACGTACACTGTGAAGCGTCCGTAAACTCGTTTATATGCGGCCTTGCCACTGCCTCGATCCCCATAAAGCCCCATACCCGGCGTCCTGCCGAATTGGTAATCGTGTTGCAGTGTTCCAGATTGTACTTACCGCAGGCTGCCACCAGCGCATCGCTGAAGCTGCGGCGTTTGAGTGCAGTCAGGCTATTTTCCTCGCACCACATCCGGTAAATGTCGTAGCAATCCTTTGAACTGATGGACGCATCCGCTTTCAGCCGGATATAGCCCTCGGATTCCAGAAAATCAAACACGTTATTGTTGTCCCGCTTGACGGCCTCCCGGTTCTCTTTGGTGCGCTGGCTCTCGGCGAACTTGAAGTTGTTCGCTACCAACCGCTGCAATCCCGCAAAAGCCCACAGCAGAATGCCCTCCACCTCGGCCTTCATCTTCTCTGCCAGGTCGGGATCATCCACACGGTCGGCAGGTTTCTCTTTGGCGGTCAGCACCAACTGCCGCCGATAAAAGCCATCACTGCGGTCAAAGAGAGCCTGCAAGTCGCCATTGCTGAATGCCAGCAGCCGGGCGCACATCCATCCCTGATAGCTCTGCTTGCCTTTACGCTCCAAATCCATTTTACCCTGTGCGGTGACGATGGATTTGACATAGTTGGTCTGCCGCAGGGCCTCCATCCGCATATCATCATCGACACACAGCAGAATGTGTTCCAGATCAGCGCGGGCAAAACGGTTCTCGGAAATTTTGCCGATGCTGCCGTCCTTCATGTTGCTGCCGAACAGGGCGGACAGCACCGCGCCGATCTGGCTCTTACCCTCGCCGCCATTGCCCTTAATGACCATCATGCGCTGTCCCTTGTTGCTGGGGATCAGGCAGTAGCCGATATATTCCTGCAAAGTGGGAATGTCCTCCTGGTAAAGAAGCCCATCCAGAAAAGCCAGCCAGCAGGTCGGTGTGGGCGCATCGGGATTATAGGCCACCGGCAGGCGGCAACGCACGATGTCCGGTTTTCCCTCCGTAAAGGAGCCATCCAGAAACAACGTGCCGTTTGCCAGATGAATGCGGTCAGCCTCCGGCGGGAAATCCTCTACCAGCGCCGCCAGCTTCATCAGCTCCACGATATTGCTGATTTTGCGGGGGATATTGCTGACCGCACAGCATTTCAGTTCCTCAAAAATTTCTCCACGCAGTGGCAGCTCATCGGTCACGCGGCCATCAGGCGTGAAAAAAGCCCCGTTTGTGTAGATGATTTTGTGTCTGCCGAGAAAATCATCACAAAACAGGGCTTCATTGATACTCTTGCCGTCAAACCAGATGGGCTGGTTGGCCTCACGCGATTGCTCGTTCTTCGCCACGGTGCTGCACCTCCTTTTCCAGACGTCTGAGCCGCTGCTCCAGCGCGGTGATAGTGCCGTCCTTCAGCAGCATATCCACCGCTTTCACACGCTGCTTCAGTTCCGCAAACATGAGAACGTCCAACAAATCATTTACATACTCGATCATATGACAGGCTTCCACAAAGCGGTCATCCAGTTCATCCTCCGGCGATTGCGGGGCATATTCGACCTTCCAGCGTTCCAGCAGATGCAGATAATCGCAGAGCACCCGCTGGCAGTGTATCTCATCGTTGCGGAAAGCCCGCGCCACAAAATCGATCACATCCCCGGTAGCCCCGCAGCCAAAGCAATAGAAATAATCCCTGTTCAGCTTCATGCTGGGATGCCGGTCATCGTGGAAGGGGCAGCAGATCATATCGCCCCGGTTGACCTTACAGCCGTAGTATTCGGCGGCCTGCTTCACGGTGACAGCGGATTTTACAGTTTCAAATAAATTCATAGGCTTTGTCCTCCATTATTTATTGACGGTATCTGCCCGTCTGCCTGAATATACGGGGAAAAAGCCTATAAACCGAAAAATCCGCTAAAAGTGCAAGAAATGAAAAAACGCCGCCCTGAAATCTTGCAAAAATGCAAGACCTCAGAGCGGCGAAGCCAGCGGAAAGCATTTGCCCGCGCTGGTTTTATCAGGTATAATGGATAAAGAGAGTTTTCAGAAGAGAGGTGCGTCACATGGAGGGAGCCTATCTGCCCGGCAATATCCGGCAGCGGATGCAGGAGCTTATGAAGGAACATAAAATTACCCAGGCACAGCTGGCGACCCGCATCGGCAGCACCGAGAGCGCCATCAGCCGGTTTGTCAGCGGTAAGACTGATAAGATCAGCACAGAACATTTGCTCCGCATTGCGAAAGTGTTTGAAGTCTCCACAGATTTCCTGCTGGGGGAAGTCAACACGCCCGACCGGACAAATTTTGATATTGAAGAACTGGGCCTGTCGGTGCAGGCGGCGCGGAATCTGTACACCGGAAAAGCCAATGCAGAGATCGTCAACCGCCTTTTGGAAAGCCCTCGCTTTGCAGAAGTCACCTATATGATTGAGCAATATTTTGACGATACGCTGGCCGCCGGTTTCGCCGGACAGAACCAGATGCTTACTACTCTCAGCGCCATGCTGCGCCGAAACAATAAAACAGACGCTGCGGTGCAGGCGGCCAGAACTGTCAACCGGCAGAAAGTTCCCGTATATCAGGCAGACCTGACGATGATACAGAACACATTTATGGCGGCGCTGCGGGAAGTGAAGAAAGAGATCGGCAACGATTTCACAGCAGCGCAGTCCTTGACCAAGGGCATCACTCAGCAGATGTTTACCGAACTCACCAAAGGGGCGGATGTTCATACTCCGACCATCACGCCCGAAATGATTTCCGCCGCCGTCACCCAGAGCGCAGCGGGGATGGACGGTGTGCAAAAGGAAGCATTAGACAAGTTCGGTCAGGCGCTGACGGAATTTCTCCAATCCACCTTAGACCACGCGCAGGAGAAGCAAAATGCCGACCCGGAGCAATGAGCAGCTGTGCAGACTGGCACAGAAAGGGGATACGGCTGCCCGTGACATTCTGCTGGAAAAGAATCTGGGATTCATCCGAAAAATTGCGCTGGAGCAATACCGAAACATGGGGCTGGATGAAAATGATATTGGAATTGATTTGGATGATTTGATGCAGGAGGGAAGTATCGGCCTGCTGAACGCGATCCCTTTGTTTGATGCCGGACGGGGCATGAAATTTCTGACCTATGCAGCACCGGCGCTCCGCAACGACATGACGGACTGCATCCGCGCCGCCCTCGGTTTATTTGAGCAACGGATGGTGGATAAGAAAGACGGCCCCGGCTTCCAGAGAGTATATCTGGATGACGTTCTCTCAGAGGATGAACGGATGCTGCGGATCGAAGCCATAGCCGACCCTCACACCCAAACGCCGGAGCAAATCTATATCCAAAAAGAGCAGCTGATAGAATTGTATGCGGCGCTGGACAAGCTGACAGCCAGAGAGCAGACCTATCTGCTGTACCGCTATGGCTTTACCGATGGAATCGAGCACCCGCTGATCGGCGCGGCGCTCCATTTCCATCTCAGCGAGAGCTGGACAAAGAAGGTGGAGGGCGAGGCGATGGACAGCCTGCGCGGAAAGCTGCCGTGGTGGTTCTGATACGATGGGAAGCAGCGGCTGACGGGGGCTTTGATATACCTTTGTTCCGCAAATGACACGGCTGACAGACAGTGCTTGCCCGCACCGCCTGCCAGCCTTTTTCTGTCGCTTATGCTGCCCCGCAAGGGGCAACCTTTCCCGCCAGAACGCCGCAACTGTGGCCACACTTTTCAGGGTGTGCTACAATTCCGGCTGCCATCTGCTCCACAAAGGTATAACACACTAGACTTTCCTACGGAAAATCGTGTGCCACGAAACCGCCGGTTTCTTTGGATTCTTCCGGTCAAAGGGGAACACTATCCCCTCTGAACACCCCAGACAAAGGAGAACGCTGTTCCCTTTTGGAATCCCCTTGCCAATAGGGATGCTACCGCCCTATTGAATGATTTAGATAAAAAACAAAATAAAGCATAGTTCGCCAGCACACCGCTATTCTGTCATTACCTTACACAGACATCTTGTAACTTTTTCGTTAATCCTATTGACTCTGATACTTCGGAAGAGATATAATATAGTTGCTACTTAGCGAGCCTAAATAGCAAAGCTAAAGAGAGGCGACGATATGAATAACAAATATGTCCAGCAATTCAAAAAAGGCTCTCTGGAAATGATACTTTTATGCCTAATCGGACGCAAGGAGACTTATGGATATGAAATTATAACTGAATTGAACAATAGTGCGTCTGTTTTGGGATATGCGAAAGAGGGAACCATTTACCCCATTTTGTATCGTTTGCAGGAAGCAGAACTAATCAAATGCCGATTGGCTCCGGCTGCGGCAAATGGCGGCTCAAAAAAGTATTATTCTTTAACGGATAAAGGCAGGAATGTACTTGATGAACTAATCTTATTTTGGTCAAGCTATGAAAACTGCGTAAACGGCTTTATAGAAAGTTATCAACAAGCGAGGGTATCCAAATGAAAGAACAATATATCAAACAGGTTGAAAAGGAACTATCTTTACCACGCAAAATGAAAAAAGAGGTTGTACGTGACTTGAATGAAGTTTTTGCGTCTGCTATGGAGCATGGAGAAACAGAGCAGCAGATTATCCAGCGTTTGGGGACGCCAAAAGAATTTGCAGACAGCACCGCAGAACAGTTTGGCATTGATAACACCAAATCGAAAAAAAGGAACGGTATCATTTCTACTCTTGCTGCGCTTGTTATCGCGGCTGCTGCCTTTTCGGTATATGCTGTTACACAATCAGGAAAAGTACCAGAAGGAGCAATCGGACAAGCCGACGCGACAACAAATATACAGATTGAGGGCGCGTTTGCCTTTGATATTTCGCAAATCCTTTTGGCTATTGGGTTTGCAGCAACAGCTATTGCTCTTTTGTTAATTATCCGAACCATACACAAAAACAGGAGGTAACCAATGAAGAAATATATTTCTGTATTCACAATCATGATTATGATTTTTTTGGCTGCGTGTTCTAATCAAAATACCTCATCTACACCGACAAGCAATGAGAACAATACGCAATCTAATAGTGTTACAAAATTGGACGAGGGTGTTTGGCCTGAGAATGAGTACACAGAGGGGCTTCCTGTTGCGCCTGGTACGGTTGCATGGGCTACACTTGATACAGAACATGAGAATTGTAATATCAACCTTACCGGTATTAGCGAAAACGACTATAACGAGTATATGGAGCTTTTGAACCAAGAAGGCTTTTCCGTAATTGAAAATGTGTCAGAGGAAATCGAGGGAGAAAACTATGTTTCTATCGGGACACTTTTATCAAACGACGAAAAGTGGTTAAGTATCAGCTACATACCCAATAGTCTAACTATCTACATTTCCTTTGACAATAACTGAAAGAGATCACGGAATAGCAAAGCCAGCCGAGCCAGTCAACGGTCAAGATGAACGGCGCAAGCGCCGCCGTTGACAGCCCCGCCCGCCTTTGCAGATAGGCAATCAAGGGGCGACAGCAAGGAGTGCTGCCGCCCACAGTATTATCAGAGAGGGAGAATTCTATGAGAAATCGGATTGTAAAAGTGACAGAAGTTGTAGTCAGAAGCGCTTTTTACATCATCTCAAACTATGTATTTGTTAGCATGGGACTATCATTTCATACTCAATGGATTTCAATTCTATTTTTGCTTTCAATGGTATGGTCTACTATTGATTACGGAAAGTCCATAAATGAAATAATCGAAAAAAAGGTAATTGCTGAAATACTATGTATATGTTGCATTGCACTGAATATAGCGATGGCATATTTTGTGGGATATATTCAAGGAGCATTCGTTTCCCTCTGAAAATACAGGGCCACAACTTTCCGCTTAATATATCAGTATGGAACAAGTTATCAAAAAGTCATGAATGCTCGTAGCTCACCGGCCCGGCCAGCAAAAGCAGTAAATCTGAAATTGATTTACTGCTTTTTTGCTCAATAGACTCTTAAATCATCTGAAAATATTTCAACGCATCCCTGATCGCCGCTTCCTTCTCCGGCGGACATTTTGGCACTTTGGCATCTTCCTTCTTTGACAGGTTATAATTTTGCCCCACATCCAGCCCGCACTTGCGCTTTATCTGTGAGATGTACAGGGAAGATACCTTCAAACCGGTATGCTCCAACACATACGCCTTGATCTGCTCATAAGTCGCGCCCTTCTGGAAGCCGGACATATCCATATCTTCCAGCGAGAACTCCACCCGCACCTTCTTTGAGTCGATTTCTCCCTTGGAAAGCAAAACAACCGTCTCCACATGGCAAGTCATCGGAAACTGGTCCACGCCTCTTACCTTTTTCACCTCATACCCCAGCTCCTGAAGAATCTTCAGATCCCTTGCCAGTGTCGCAGAATCGCACGAGACATACACAATCCGATCCGGCTGCATATCGGCCATGGTGCGGAGCAGATTTTCCTCGCATCCTTTCCGCGGCGGATCGACTACAATCACATCGGCATGCGCATGTTCGCCTGGATGTTCTTTGGCATATTTTTCGTAATATTCCGGCAGTACTTCCTCGGATTTTCCGACAAAAAACTCTGCATTTTCGATTCCATTGATTTTCGCATTGTTTTTCGCATCTGCGATGGCCTCCGGCACGATCTCCACGCCGTAAACTTTTTTCGCCTTCTGCGCCAGAAAAAGTGAAATCGTTCCGATACCGCAGTACAGATCCCAGACAGTCTCTTCTCCGGTAAGACCAGCATATTCCAGCGCAAGGCTGTACAGTTTTTCTGTCTGCACGGGATTTACCTGATAGAAGGAAAGCGGAGAAATCTGGTATTTTACCTTTCCGATATAATCGGTAATAAATTCCTGTCCCCACAGACAGCGAATCTCTTTCCCCATGATAACATTGGTCCGCTCACGGTTTACGCTGAGTGTAATGCTCGTCATGCCTTCCAGTTCCGTCAGTGATTGGATGAGTTTTTTCTCTGCCGGCAGTTTCTTTCCGTTCACAACGAGACAGACCATGATTTCTTTCGTTGTAAATCCAAACCGGATCAGCACATGGCGCACCAGACCTTTGCCGGTCTCCTCCTGGTATGCCGAAACGCTGTTTTCTTCCATCCACGCGAGAATGCGGTTCAAAATCTCTTCGTTCTGCTCTACGCCAAGATAGCAGTTCCGGTTTTCCATGATCTGATGCGTTCTTCCCGCATAAAATCCGGTAATCAGTTTCCCGTTTTTATCCTGTCCGATCGGGAACTGTGCTTTGTTTCGATACCGGAACGGAGACTCCATCCCCACAATCGGCTCCATCGGAATTTCCGTCATCCCACCGATCCGCTGGAGGTTCTGGGCAATTTTCTTTTCTTTAAAGCGGAGCTGCTCTGCATAATCAAGCATCTGTAACTGACAGCCGCCGCATGGACGGGCCACAGGGCATATCGGCTCTACGCGGTGCGGGGACGGTTCGATCAGACGCATCAGCCGTGCGTAGCCGTAATTTTTCTTTGCTTTTATCACTTTTACTTCGGCAAGATCTCCGATAACCGTGTCCTTGACAAAGAGGGTATAGCCCTCGCATTTGCCTATACCCTCTCCGTCGTGTCCCATATCTTCAATTTTCACCGTCAGTACATCATTTTTCTGATAGCTCATGAAAAGTCTCCTGTTCTGCGGATGTTGGACTCAAAGAACCGGTTGTAGCCAATCCACTCATTGCCTGCCGGCGCTGCATCAAACAGCTCGGTCAGAGTCTCCATTTTGGCATCGGCATTATCAGCCAGGTTCAGCGCTACCGCTTCTACCATTGCCGGCTTTTTCGGGGAACCGTATTCCAGCTCACCGTGGTGTGCCAGAATGCAGTGTTTTAACTGATTTTCCAGCTCCATCGGAAAACCTTCTATTTTCTGTGCAGCATCGTGTACCATCTCCGCACCGATCATAATGTGGCCGAGAAGCTGTCCATCATCCGTGTAATCGTTCTGCGGGAATAAAGAGAGTTCTTTCGTCTTTCCGATGTCATGCAGAATCGCTGCCGTAATCAGCAGATCACGGTTTAAGATCCCGTACGATTTCGCCATAAAATCACAGAAACGGGTGACACTTAACGTATGCTCCAGCAGTCCGCCGACAAAGCCGTGGTGAACACTTTTTGCCGCAGAGCTCATGCGGAACCGTTTTACCGTCTCCTGGTCCTGGATAAAATAGTACGTCAGGATTGCGGAAAGATACTGGTTTTTCACCGTTCCAATCCAGGAAAGCAGTTCCTGATACATCGTGTCGATGTCGTAACGGCTGGTCGGCAGATAGTCTGCCGGGTTGTACTCGCCCTCTCCTGCCTTTCTTGCACGCTTGATCGAAACCTGAAGCGCGCCGTTGAATACGGTGATATCGCCGCTGATGTCGACGTAGTCAAGTGCTTCGAATTCGTCGATTCCCATCGAATTCGGATCCCAGATTTTTGCATCGATCGTACCGGTGCGGTCCTGTAAGATCACGTTTTCATACTGTTTTCCGTTTTTCGTAACGGCTGACTGTTTATGTTTGCAGAGATAGACACCGGACATGCGGTTTCCTTCCCGGAGTTCGTTAATATACTTCATAAAAATAAATCCTCTTTTTCTAAAATAAATGCGGACACAGCGTTCCGTTTTTGTTTTCCTTGTTTCTTTACATGCCTTACCAATTCTACCAGATTTTTATACAGAATGCACGTATTTTTTCACAGCGGTTCGGAAACCGTCCGAAAAGAAAAAGCTTTCGGAAACCACGCCGGTCAAGGCCGGCTTTTTGGCTTCCGAAAGCCTCTGTTTTCAGACTTCTCCAAGCGTCACATCAAACGTCATCTCCGCGTATCCTTCGGCGCCTTTCCGCATCGCCGTCACGGTAACCACTTCTCCTGCGCTGTGTTTTCCCAGCTGCTCATGGTACTGTTTGATCGTTTCCACCTTCTGTTCCCCGAGCTTTACAATCACATCATACTCTTTCATGCCCGCCATCATCGCCGGCGAATCGTCTGTGACGCTGCTGATCAGAACGCCTTTTGGAATCCCTGTTTTGTCGGAAAGCTCTTCTGTGACATCCTGCCCGCGGATGCCGATATAAGCGCGGCTCACATTGTTGGAGAGATTTTCAATCAGCTTTTTGATCTGCGAAATTGCAATGCCCGTCACCACGTTGTTTCCCTTGGCACTGTAGCTCTGCGCGATAATACCGACGATTTCGCCGTCCAGATTTACCAGAATACCGCTGCCGTCCGTACTGCCGAGGATGTCAGTTGTCAGCAGATTGTACTCATTGTCCAGCGCTGAGATCTTATTCGTAACCGAAGTCACCACGCCGTACGCAATCGAATCACTGTAGCCAACCGGGCTTCCGACGGCCACAACCGGATCACCCTGGCTTACGAGATACGAACTGCCAAGCGGCGCAATTTCAAGGCCGTCCCGTGTTTCCTCATCCAGCTTCGACTTGTCCACCTTCACAATCGTAAAACCGGTGCTCGGATCATGGCGCTGGTATGTGGCATCTACCATCGTCTCATCCCAGAACGTAACCTGAATCCGCTCCACATTTTCCACAATGCGGTATTCCGTCAGGATGAAAAGATCCTGTCCGTTGTCTGCAACGATCAGTCCGGAAATCTGCTGCTGGTTTTCATAGTTCTGGTTAAAATAGTCCATCTGATTGGTAATGCCGATGACGGTCACCAGCGCTCGTTTTGGTTTTTCCGTTACTTCCAGCATATCCTGGTAGAGCACTTCATAATTTCTGAGACTGTTGTCCTTTGCCTCCGCATCCGTTTCACCATCGACTGTGGAAGCCTCACTGCTCTCCTCCCCCGTCTCCGTTCCCTCTGCCGCTTCGTTTCCATCCGTGCTCTCGGAAATCGTGCTTTCTGCGACACTTTCATCCAAAACACTGCCATCCGCTGTGGAACTGCTGATTTCCGAGCCGGAACCACTGCTGTCCACCGGCGCATTCTCCGAAGATGCTGTCATCGTCTCATCCATCTCCTGTCCGCTGTTCGGATCCTCGTCGCCCGGAATATCCACTTTGGCCGGCGGCTCCTCTTTTGTAATTGCACCGGCAATCTTTGGCTCTGTCACAGCAAAGACCGCGGCCGCAACCAGACCGCCAAGTGCTGCAAGAACCAGCCATCCGGCAATCAACAATACGATCTTTTTCCAGTCAGGCGGCTGCTTTTTGATGCTCTCTTTCATGAATTTGTAAGGTTTTGGATCATTTTCCATACATTTCTTTCTCCATACATTCGTATTCCATTCCGAACTGCTCTGCGCATACGCGCTCCCACAATTTTCACATATATAAGAAACTTTACCAGATAGATATGAACATTTTATGAAGACTGTTACATTTTTTTCTCATTTCTCCAAGATCCCGCATTTTCTCGTTCTTGGGGTTTCTTTCTTTTCCTTTTTAAGGTATAATTGGGGGAGTGGAAAAACCTGTGACCCACATTCCACCTGCGCTCTGTGCTTTCCCGTACAGACGCCAGATCAGATCCGGGCGGTATGTGATAAAAAATACCGCATTATCTGTAAACGATGATGAATTATTAATACGAAAAGGTAAGTATCATGAATCAGAAAGCATTAAAAACGCTCGAATACGACAAAATTATCGAACAGCTGGCTTCGTATGCCAGTTCTCCGCTGGGCCGGAAGAAATGTCTGGAACTCGTTCCTTCCTCTTCCCTTTCCCAGATTACACGGATGCAGCACGAAACACACGACGCGCTCACCCGGCTCTTTAAAAAAGGCCACATTTCCTTTGGTGATGCCAAAGATATCCGCGGCGCATTAAAGCGTCTCGAAATCGGCAGCTCCATGAACATCACGGAGCTTCTGCAGACCGCCGCACTTCTGGAAAACACGGCACGCGTCAAAGCGTACGGCCGCCGCGAAAATGCGGACCAGACGCCGGACAGCCTCGAAGATCTCTTCGAAACACTGGAGCCTCTGACGCTGCTTTCCACGGAAATCCGCCGCTGTATTCTCTCCGAGGATGAAATCAGCGATGATGCAAGCCCGAATCTACGCCGTATCCGTCGTTCCATCAAATCGTGTGAGGAAAAAATCCACAGCCAGTTAATCTCGCTCGTCAACGGTTCCTACCGCACGTATCTGCAGGATGCCGTCATCACGATGCGCGACGGCCGCTACTGTATCCCGATCAAATCCGAGTACAAAGGCCAGGTTCCTGGCATGGTACATGACCAGTCCTCGACCGGTTCCACCTTCTTTGTCGAGCCGATGGCCGTTGTCAAACTGAACAACGATATCCGTGAGCTGGAAATTGAAGAAGCAAAAGAAATCGAGGTCATCCTCTCTACGTTGAGTGCCCAGGCAGACCTGCACCGCGATGAGATCCGTTACGACCTCGAAAACATGGTAGAGCTTGACTTCATCTTCGCGCGCGCCGCTCTTGCAATGGAGCAGAACGCCAATGAGCCGATCTTCAACACCGAAGGTAAAATCCACCTGCGCAAGGCACGCCACCCGCTGATCAATACGAAAAAAGTCGTTCCGATTGATCTGTCGCTCGGCGAAGATTTCGACCTTCTGATCGTCACCGGACCGAATACCGGCGGTAAGACGGTTTCCTTAAAGACGGTCGGACTCTTAACACTGATGGGCCAGTCCGGACTTCACATTCCGGCACTCGACCGCTCCTCCCTTTCCGTTTTCGACGAGGTTTACGCCGATATCGGTGATGAGCAGAGCATCGAGCAGTCGTTGAGTACCTTCTCCTCCCACATGACGAATGTGGTTTCCTTCCTCGACAAGGCAGACCGCAATTCCCTCGTCCTGTTCGATGAGCTCGGCGCCGGTACCGACCCGACAGAGGGCGCGGCGCTTGCCATCGCGATCCTCTCTACGCTCCACGAGCGCGGCATCCGCACCATGGCAACGACACACTACAGTGAACTGAAAATCTATGCCTTATCCACACCGGGCGTGGAGAATGCCTGCTGTGAATTCGATGTCGAGACTTTAAGCCCGACATACCGCCTGCTCGTCGGCGTTCCTGGAAAGAGTAATGCGTTTGCGATTTCCAGCAAACTCGGCCTGCCGGACTACATCATCAACAAGGCAAAAGACGAAATCAGCGAGCAGGATGAATCGTTTGAAGACGTTCTGACCACTCTCGAGCAGAACCGGATCACGCTGGAACGCGAAAAAGAAGAGCTTGCCCGCACCCGCGCGGAAGTCGAATCCCTGAAGCAGAGCCTTGCCAAGAATCAGGAACAGATCGACGCAAGAAAAGAAAAGATGATCTCCAATGCAACCGAGGAGGCACAGAGAATTCTCCGCGAGGCGAAGGAATACGCCGACCAGACGATGCGCGATTTCCAGAAATTTGGAAAAGAGAATGTTTCCGTCCGCGAAATGGAGCAGAAACGTACCGCTCTGCGTGAAAAAATGAACAAGCTCGATAAGAAAAAGGCGAAGGAAGTGCCGAAGCGCACCGGAAATCTCCGCCCGCAGGATCTTCATCTCGGCGATGCCGTCAAAGTCTTAAGCATGAATCTCAAAGGTACTGTCAGCACCCGCCCGGATTCGAAGGGAAATCTCTTCGTCCAGATGGGTATCATGCGGACCAAAGTGCATATCTCCGACCTTGTGCTGATCGACGAGGCTGTCATCACCGGCCCGTCCATCTCCCGCACAAGCAGCGGAAAATCGAAGCTTTCCAAGGCTGCCACGATTTCTACCGAGATCAATCTGCTCGGAAAAACGGTGGATGAAGCGGTTGCCGAACTCGACAAATATCTCGATGACGCTTATCTCTCCCATCTGCCGAGTGTCCGCGTTGTCCACGGAAAAGGAACGGGCGCACTGCGGAAAGGCATTCACAATTATCTGCGTCGCCAGAAACACGTAGCGGACTTCCATTTAGCGGAATTTGGCGAGGGCGATGCCGGCGTTACGATTGTTACGTTTAAGAAATAAAAACTCAGGAAAATATGGGACGGAACGCATACTGTATGCGGTTCCGTCCTGTCCCCAGTGAAGGAGAATCTTTTATGGCTTCCAAACAGAAAATTCTGATCGTCGATGACGATAACAATATCGCAGAACTGATTTCTCTCTATCTGACCAAGGAATGCTATGACACAAAAATTGTAAACGATGGAGAAGAGGCTGTCCGGGAGTTTCACTCCTTCCAGCCGAACCTGATTCTGCTCGACCTGATGCTGCCCGGCATGGACGGCTACCAGGTCTGCCGCGAAATCCGGCACGATTCCGATGTTCCGATCATCATGCTCTCGGCAAAGGGCGAGGTGTTCGACAAAGTCCTCGGCCTGGAACTCGGCGCGGATGACTACATCATCAAACCATTTGATTCCAAGGAGCTCGTTGCCCGTGTGAAAGCAGTGCTGCGGAGATTTCAGCCATCACGCACGATCCCGGTGTCCGCGACCGCAGGAAAATGTGTCGAGTACCCGGATCTTATCATCAACCAGACGAACTATTCCGTCATTTACCAGGGCCGCACCGTCGATATGCCGCCGAAGGAACTGGAGCTTCTCTACTTCCTTGCTTCCTCACCAAACCAGGTCTTTACGCGAGAACAGCTCCTCGACCATATCTGGGGCTATGAGTACATCGGCGATACCCGCACGGTAGACGTTCATATCAAACGTCTCCGCGAAAAAATCAAGGACCATTCCTCCTGGGCCATCACGACGGTCTGGGGCATCGGTTACAAGTTTGAGGTTAAAAAATAATGCGACGCACGCTTTACCGGAAATTAATTCTCATTTATGTCATTCTCGCCATTGCCGGCTTTACGCTGATCTCAACGGTCGGCTCCCGCATGGTGGAGGACAGTCTGGTCTCCAGCGCGAGCACCAGTCTGTACCGGGAGGCCACGCAGATCGCTTCCAAACAGGGCGACCTTTATTACCACAGTGAGCGTTCCCTGACGGATCTTTACAATTCGCTCAGTGCACTGGCTTCCTATCACAATTCCCAGATCTGGCTCATCAGCGCAGACGGGGAAATTCTGCTGAACACGGCAGCTGCACTCGATGAGGAAAACCCGGAGATCATCGACGGTTTTGATCCAGTTGCGCTCGGCAGCGAGTATTACAGCACGGGAACGTTTTTCGGCTATTTCGAAGACAAAATGCTGAGCGTCATGGTTCCCGTCACCTCCGATTTCCGGATCAATGGCTATGTCGCCATCCACCTTCCGCTGCAGGACGTCTATCAGCAGAGGGAAAGTCTGCTGGCACGGATTGATTTTCTGTTCCTGCTCGTGTTCGGACTCTCGTTTGTGATTCTGATCTTTTTCTCCCTCGTCGTGTACCGGCCGCTGAAAAAGATCATCAACGGTGCAAAGGAGTATGCCTCCGGCAACCTGACCCACAAAATTGATGTTAAATCTCACGATGAGATGGGGTATCTCGCTTCCACGCTGAACTACATGTCCGGCGAGCTGAACAAGACCGGCGAATACCAGCGGAAATTTGTGGCGAACGTCTCTCACGACTTCCGCTCACCGCTGACCTCGATCAAAGGCTATGTGGAGGCAATCCTCGACGGAACGATTCCGCCGGAAATGCAGGAAAAATATCTGAAAATCGTTCTGTTTGAGACAGAACGGCTGCACAAGCTGACGCAGAGCCTGCTGACGCTGAACGACATCGACGATAAAGGGAATATGCTCGATCTGACCTCGTTTGACATCAACGCCGTCATCAAGGATACCGCCGCTTCGTTTGAGGGAACCTGCACAAAAAAACGGATTTCCATTTCACTGATCCTCGCATCGCGCACCTTATACGTCTGCGCCGATATGGGAAAAATCCAGCAGGTGCTGTACAATCTCATTGATAATGCAATCAAATTCAGCAACAACGATTCCACCATCACAGTTGAGACAACGGAGAAGCACGGTAAAGTCTTCGTCTCCGTCAAGGACACCGGCTGCGGCATTCCAAAGGCAAGCATCACGAAAATCTGGGAGCGCTTCTACAAGCTCGACGCCTCCCGCGGCAAGGACCGCAAAGGAACGGGACTTGGGCTTTCAATCGTCAAAGAGATCATCACTGCGCATAACCAGAATATCAATGTCATCAGTACAGAGGGCGTTGGTACCGAATTTATCTTTACACTCGCCAAAGGCGAAGCACCAAAATAAGCCCCTCCGCCGAGGGGCTTTTTTGCCAGACATATCAAACTAACTCTGGAGGTAATTTTCACTATGAACCCAAACACCATTGATTCCATCATCAAACAGCTCATTGCATCCCACACCACCATTTCCACCATGGAAAGCTGCACTTCCGGCCTGATCGCCTCCCTGATCACCGACACCGAAGGCGCCTCCGCCATTTTCCCCGGCGGCTACGTCACGTATCTGAACGAAACCAAAGTCCTCGTCGGCGTCGACCCTTCCGTCATCGAAATCCACGGCGTCTACTCCCCCGAATGCGCCGAAGCCATGGCCCGCACAGTACAAGAAAACCTGCACACCGCCATCGCCATCGGAATCACCGGCACAACCGGAAATCTCGACCCCAACAACGCTGACAGTGTACAGGGCGTCGTCTACTTCTGTATTTTATACAAAGCCCAAGCCCACACCTTCACCTTCCAGACCAACGTCTCCGGCATGACCCGCCACGAAATCAAACAGCTTTACGCCGAGCAGGTCTTCGCCGAATTGGAAATGATCTTAACTTCTTCCTTATAAAAAGAATGCAGCTCCGTCTACGATCACCAGAGTCCCGTCCGTCTACCTCCACTCATGCGTCCGCAAATGCCCCGCGAGCTGCATATGGTCAAAGTTATTCTGCCGCAGTGCCTCGTACAGTACGATCGCCACGGAATTTGAAAGGTTCAGCGACCGAATATCATTAATCATCGGAATCCGCACCGCCGTCTCCTGATTATCGTACAGAATATCCTCTGGAATCCCCGCGCTTTCCTTTCCGAACATGATAAAGCAGTCCTCTTCATACTGCACATCCACATACGTCTGCGGCCCCTTCGTCGTCGCATAGTAAATCTTCGCCCCCGGATTTTTCTCCAGAAAATCCTCGTAACTCTCATACACTGTCACATCCAGCTTCGACCAGTAATCCAGCCCCGCGCGCCTGACCGCCTTGTCCGAAATATCAAACCCCAGCGGCTTAATCAGATGCAGCCTCGTCCCCGTCGCCACACACGTCCGTCCGATATTACCTGTATTTGCTGGAATCTCCGGCTCATGAAGAACAATATTCAAATGTGCCATTTTACCAATCACTCCTGTCGTATATTTAAGCCTTATCTGCCAACCCGGTACATCTCATCCATCTGCGGCTTATCCAGATACCTGACCTCTTCCCCGTTCCGGAGAATCCTCTCCTTCCCGGATGTCGTCCGCCCAATCACCGCCGATGGAATCCCTTCGAGTGCCATTTTCTGCACCAGCCCCTCGCCGTCCGCCGCCGCAACCAGCAGCGCCCCCGTCGAAAGCATCTGATACGGATTCACCCCGAAAAATTCACAGATCTCCACCGTCTCCTGCTGGATCGGAATCCTCTTCAGCGCCACATCAAGCCCGATACCCGCGCCGTCCGCCATCTCCCAGAGCGCCCCGAAAATCCCGCCCTCCGAGAGATCCTGCATCGCAGCCGCACCGTGCTCGATCGCAATCTCCGCCTCACGGCAGACAGAGTAATCCTCCGAAAAATCCGCCGCCCCATGGATAAATCCCGGAGAAAATCTCGTCAGAAGCTCATCCCTTCTTGTCTTTGCCAGATAAGACACCGCGCCAAGCGCAATCCCCTTCGTCACGACAAGATCCAAATCCGCTGTCACACACGACGGATCAAACAGCCCCGCACGCGTTGTCCCGCCTGCCGCCGTCACGGTAAGCACCGGATACAAAACCCCGTCCGTCACCTCCGTATGCCCGCCGATCACCGCAGTTCCATACCGCACACACGCACCGTCAACCGCCCGCATCAGCTCCTTTAAATCCTTTTCTTCCATCGCCTCCGGCAGCATCAGCGACACCAGCACTCCTTTTGCCGATGCCCCCGCCGCGGCCACACTGTTGCACACCCTGCAGACCGCGAGCACCGCGTCCTCCGGATCCTTCACCAGCACCGGCGCACACGAAAACACCTGCGTCTCCTTTTCTCCTGCAAATGCCGATACCCCACGTCCGACCGCCGGCCCTGCTGCGTCCTCTCTTTTCTGCCCCAGCATCTTAAACACCGAGCGCACCAGCACGCTCTGCTGTAATTTACCCTTTCGCATCCCTTGTCCTCCTCGAACTTCCTGTTTCAAACGAAAAAGCAGACGTCATGTTCTTACGCAACAAAACAGCAAGTGTTTCACTGCTAAGTGAACAGTAACCAGAAAACGCCTAGTCCTCATCGTCCTCCGTTTTCTCTGTATCGCTGCTGTCTTCCTTCTTCTCCGAAGAACTCGATGACGAACTGCTCTGGCTGTATTTCGCTGCAACTTCCTTTGCTTTTGCAAGATCATTTGCCGCAATCGCCGCCTGCATTTCCGCACGCGCCGCTGCATTGTCCGTCTTTGTTCCCACGGTATAGACATCCGATGTCATGCGGTAAGTGCTGGAATTCACCTGCTCCTTCGTCTCATTTCCATTGTCATTCACAATCTTCCACAGCCGCGCCGTCGAACCCTGATAGCCGTACGATGTCTGTTCAATTGTTCCAAACGATGCATTCGCATCTTCCGTCAGGCTCGGCGTCGGATCCTCCGTGTTTGTCGTCTCACTCTCATAGCGGACCGTGCGGTTCGGATCTCTCGTCTCATGGCCGTAGATGGCAAAATGCAGGGTGCTTCCGTCCGCGCTCGCCTCAATATAAATCGGCGCATCCGTATTGTTGATGAATTTCAGGTCTTTCAATCCCTCTGCAATCGCCGCATCCATCGACGGATCCACATAGTGGACAATCATGGAATGGCTGTACCGCTCCGTCACCTCAAGCTCTGCTTTTAAGACAGCAACATAGAGCGTTGTGGAAACCTGGCAGATACCGCCGCCGTACGAATCGACGACCTTGCCCATCTCATACGATGCTGCCAGTGCATAACCATTTTCCGCATCAAACGGCACAACGACCGCCTCTACAGAAAATTCCTCGCCCGGCTGTACCAGCGTTCCGTTAATCTTCTCTGCGCCGACTGCGACATTCTGTTTTCTGCCGCTCGTACCGTTGCCATACTCCGTCGTACCCTCGCCGAGCAGATCTTTGACAAGTGCAAGCTGCTCCGGATTACCGCCTGCCGGTGTTTCTTCTGTTACCAGTTCTACGCCGCCGATGCCGCCCCGCCAGCTTGTCGTCAGGTAATTGACAACCTTCGCCGTGGACTCGTCCACGTTGACGCTGCATCCGGTCTGGCCCGGATTGACGATAAATTCGCCGTCTTCGCGGGTCAGCGTTGCATCTGTTGCCTCGCGGTTCAGCACGGCCGTGTTGTTTTCTACCGCCTGGCGCGCTGCCTCGCCATCGACTGTATATTTTAGGGAAAACGTCACCGTCTCTCCATTTTTGAGCCGGTTCTGTGTCAGGAACCGCTTCAGTACATTGCCTTCCTGCCCGATTGTGACGGCTTCTCTTGCCACCTCCGGGTTGGCGCAGGAAAGTCCGAGATCCCCTGCTGTCACCTGTGCATTCTGCTCTCCGGCAGACAGATTGATAACCGAGGGTTTTAACTGTTCAATTTTGTCGTTTACTGCCTGTGTGATCTGCTCTTCGGTCATACCGCTGACGGAAATGTCTTCTACATAGATTCCGTCCAGCGCTGTCCGGTCATCCGCTTTGACTGGTTCTGCCAGAAAGCAGAATGCGAATGCGATAAGCATCACCAGCAGGCCTCTCATTTTTCTGCTGTTTTTCATACTGTGCCTCTTCTTGATCCGTTTCCCATTTCAATCTGTCTTTTACAGAATCTCTTTACACCAGCCATAAAAGTGCTGGAAGAACCATACCAAGCACCATAACCACTGCAAGAATCAATGCCAGCATCTTTGCTGCATTTCTCTTCTTTGCCAGCGGATCTTTCTTCTTTTTCTGTGCCTCTGTCGGGGCTTTTCGATTGACTTTATTACTCATCGTTCCATCCTTTCTTTTTCTCTTCTATTTTTTCTCAGTTCTCTGTCGTTTTTCCATTCTTCCATGTGCCAGAATAATCTGATCGATCATGCGGGATGCACGGCTTTTTGTGAGTGCTCCCCACTCCGGTTCGAGATCCAGCTCATGGTACCGAATCAGATCCGCCAGATATTTTTTCTGTGCCTCCGTCGCCGGAACCTCACGTTTCATTTTGGCCTTCAGAGGCGCTGCGGCAAACCATTCCGGGTGATCTTCCGAAAATCCTTCTTCCAGTTTTCGGAACAGTGCCAGCGTTTCCAGCACATCGTCCATTGCACGGTGTGCGTGTTCCCGCGGGATCTGATAGTAGCCGCAGAGTGCTTCAAGGCTTCTGCTCTCCAGATCCGGGAGGGCTTTCCGTGCAATTTTCAACGTATCCCACGCTTCTTTTTCAAAGTCCAGACGGGCATTTATCGCTGCCTGCTTGATGAAGCTGTAATCGAACAGAATATTGTGCCCAAGAAGCGGCAGGCCGCCGCAGAAATCCAGAAAGCCGCGGACAGCAGTCTCCACATCGGGCGCATTCGCAATCATCTCATCCCGGATTCCGGTGAGTTCCGTGATCCGCTCCGGCACTTTTCTGCCCGGATTGACGAAAGTCTCATACGATGCCGTGACCTCTCCGCCCTGCACTTTTACTGCACCGATCTCCAGAATCTGGTCTTCCTTTACAGAAAGACCCGTTGTCTCAAGATCGAGCACTACAAAATCTTGTATTTTCATCTTTTATTACCTTTTCTAGTATCTCATGTTCTTTTGAAATGTCAAGCGTAAAAAAGCTCACTACAGTCGATCATCTCCGCATTTCCCGTCAGCGGATCGCGCTTCTGATAATCAAACAGGAGTACCGTACGCGCCTTTTCCCCGTTTCCGAGCACATCGTAATCAAAAACTTCCACATGCGTCATGCGCTGCAGCTGCTTCCAATCGTATGTCGTATACGATGGCAGAAGCGTTCTCGTTTCGGCTTCCTTCTGGTAAAAATCACGCGATTCGTTTTTCCATTCCGACGGATCCTTTGCAAAATGCGGCCGCGTCTTCATATTTTCCCGCGCATACAGATCGAGTACCATCATCTGGCGGAAGAATGCTTCGTCCTGCTGTTTTTCGTCCCGTAAAAACTCGAGCAGAATTTCATACCGCTGGATCCGGTTATGCGCCGCCTCACTGTAGCCCTTCGCCCGGTAGAAATCACCGAGTTCCTGGAAGAAGTCGAACGGGTTCTCATACAACCGCTCGATCATCGGCAGCGTGTGGACAAACTGACCGCTGTTGTAATAGACTTCTACCATCTCTTCCACGTCTTTCAGTTTCAGCACATCATCATACGGCAGCCATTTTGTATAAAGCACCTCATACGGCTCCCGTTCCTGATAATGGCAGTCATATTCTTTCGTATGCTCATACATAAAGGAGCCTCGAAGCACTTTTAAAAATCCGAGCTGCAGCTGCTGCGGCCGGAGCGCATAGACATCCGCAAAAGAACGGCGGAAACTTGCATAGTCCTCGTAGGGAAGTCCCGCAATCAGGTCCAGATGCTGGTGGATGTTTCTTCCTTTCGCAATCCGATTGACAATCTCTGTCACTTTTCCAAAATCCATCTTCCGGTGAATTGCTTCGATCGTCTGCGGATTCGTAGACTGCACGCCGATCTCGAGCTGTACGAGTCCCGGCCGCAGCGTATTCAAAAGTTCCAGCTCTTCTTCCGTAATCAGATCGGCAGCAATTTCAAAATGGAAATTTGTCACACCATTATCATGTTCTGCGATGAATTTCCAGATCGCCATTGCGTGATCTTTTTTGCAGTTGAAGGTACGATCTACAAATTTAACCTGCGGTACCTTCTGCTCCAAAAAGAAGGCAAGCTCCTTTTTTACGAGATCGAGATTTCGGAACCGGAGCCTTTTATCAATGGAAGAAAGGCAGTAGCTGCACGAGAACGGACAGCCACGGCTCGACTCATAATAAATGATGCGGTTCTCAAATTTTTTCAGGTTTGCATAGGGAAAATCCACCTCGGACAGATCCATAACCGGACGCCACGGGTTGCTTTTGACTGCACCGTCTGCATCACGGTATGTAATGCCATGGATCTCCTCCAGCATTTTCCCCTCCATCCCATTCCCCTGGTTCTGATAATAAACTGCTATTTCCCGGAAAGTCACTTCTCCCTCGCCTTTCATAATTCCGGCAAGGAACGGATACTGCTCCAGCATCTCCTCTGCATGGTACGAAACCTCCGGCCCGCCAAGCCAGATCTTTGTTTTCGGACTGATTTTATGATATTCTGTAATCAGATCCTCTACGATTGATATATTCCAGATGTAGCAGGAAACGCAGACAACGTCTGCACGCGCCAGAAACAGGCTTCGCAGCATGGAATCCTTTGACTGATTGATCGTAAATTCGCGGATCTCCGGGAACACGCCGGCTTTCTCCGCGCTCGCCTGCAGTGTATAAACTGCGAGATTGGAATGAATATATTTTGCGTTGACCGCAGTCAGAATAATTTTCATAATCTTTCTAATACTTCTCCTTGGTTCCTCTTTGCATATCTTTTATACTACCACATTCTCGAACGAAAATACACCGCCATTCCTCCAAAAGCACAATTTTTTCGCGATTTTCGATAAAACAGTTGCAATTTTCGCGAATCCATGTTATATTAACAGAGGTTTCCAACAGGAAATCAAAATGCCCAGATAGCTCAGTTGGTAGAGCAGAGGACTGAAAATCCTCGTGTCGCTGGTTCGATTCCGGCTCTGGGCATTTTTTGCTACACAAAAGCAGGATTCACATTTTTTGCCACAGCAAAATCCGGCAGAATCTCCTGTCTCCTATCGCAAAAAAACTCTGCACCGCATCCCCGGAAATTCCCGGATGGATACGGTACAGAGTTTTTTTCATCGCATAACTGCCCAAGAAAACATTTCGTTTTTACAGATTTTTGATGACCTCCCATGCTTCATCATCAAATTTTCTATCTCTGAAATAGTACTGTTTATCTTCTTCGGTAATCTTCCGAATGACTTTACACGGATTTCCTGCTGCAATCGACCAGTCCGGAATGTCCTTTGTTACAACACTTCCGCCGCCGATAACAACGTTATCTCCGATATGTACACCTGGTAAAATAACGGTATTTCCGCCAATCCAGACATTATCTCCGATGGTAACTTCAATGCCGTATTCATACGCACTGTTTCTTGCCGCCGGATGCACCGGATGACCTGCAGTATAGATGGCAACGTTCGGCGCCATCTGGCAGTTGTCTCCGATTTTTACCTTTGCCACATCGAGAATGGTGCAGTTATAATTTGCAAAGAAATTTTTTCCAACCTCAATATGAAAGCCATAGTCACAGTAAAATGGCGGATTGACAAATGCACCCTCGGATTTTCCAAACAGTTCTTTTACAATGGCTGCGATTCCGTCAAAATCCGAACGGTCGATGGTGTTCAGTTTCTGCGTCAGTCTTCTCGCATTCATCTGCTGCTCCATGACCTCTGCATCGGAAATGTACGGTAACTGTCTGTCTCTTCTCTCTACGTTTTTCATTATTATATCCATTCCTTTCGCTTCGCTCAGGCACAAAACGTTATGAAAATGTTTCCCTGAGCTCATTTTTTCTTTATAATTCTTCTTGTAGGGAACTCGGTATACTACAAATCACGGAGAGGTGAGTGG
>SKEQ01000507.1_pt1 | contig 29381 bp, 20 predicted proteins | sample 4826751 | NCBI WGS metagenome assembly SKEQ01 (sample SAMN11008805, study PRJNA524170) | human gut metagenome | biome: Human fecal sample; material: Feces; isolation source: fecal sample from pouch patient p44 | host: Homo sapiens | place: Israel: Tel-Aviv | collected 2013-07-11 | reverse complement strand
GTTCCGAGATACGAAGTCCTGTCTTTAACAGTATCAGCACATCATCATAATACTTGTGATACACATTGTCTGTCTTAATAAATGACAATAAGGCTTGTTCCTGTTCCTCTGTCAATGCGACTTTCTCTTTGGTATCATTTTCTAGGACTTCACTTAACTTGAAATCAAAAGGGTTTTTCCTTACACAATCGTCTTGTATGGCGATATAGAATGACGCTTTTAACGAGCGTTTATGGTTGTTAATAGTGTTATAGGAAAAGCCTTTGTCTTTCATGCGTAACGCCCATTCTTTAGCGTCAGAGGGTTTTATCGTATCAATGCTCCTAGCACCTAACTTGTCCTCTTTCAATAACCGCATGAGTTGTTCCCGTTGTTTCTGTGTGCTTTTCTTCACATTTGCCCTCTGTGCGTTCTGTTTGGCGTAGAGTTGGCAAAGCGTCATTTTCTTGCCTGTGCTGTCGATACCGTCCTCAATATCCCGTCTTATCTGCTGTTCCAGTTCACGAAGTGAGGGTTTTTCCCGTTTTCCCTTTGGTGTCGGGTCTGTGGGTGTCAATCTCCAAGCATACACATATTTTGTGTTTCCAAATGCGTCCACATATTTATATAAGTATTTTCCGTCTGTTCGTTGGCTCTCTCCAGTATGCAGGATACGTTCTTTACTATCCCGTCTTTTTTCTTTCATGGTGTCTGCTCCTTTCCTTGTTGGAAAGAGCCTTGATATGACTTGTATTCATCATAACACATACAAGGCTCATTTGCATTAGATTGCGTCCAATTTATCAATGACCTTTTCAAACTGTCGGCGTTTAATCTGTATGCGGTTGCCATTCATAATGAGCCAGCCAGCGTCCTTGTTTTCCTCTGCCAAGCGTCTTAACTTGTTTTCTCCGATACGGAAATACTTTGACGCTTCTTCAATGGTAAGGGTGTATTTTTCCCATACGGGAATGTCGTTGTTATTCATCAGATACCCCCTTTCCCATGTTTCGTGTCATACTGGATATAGGGGATAAGGTCGGTGCGGTCTATCCTCTGTAAGTGGGCGGTTAATTTACTGGAAAGGGAACTGCTGTATCTTGCCCTGTCAAGCATAGTTCCCACTTTTTCCAGTCCACCTAATGCATCATGTTCTTCTAAGAAATAAAAACTTTTGACAGCAGAAATCACGCCACCCTCTGTGAGCCATTGCTGTGTTTCCTCAAGGGAATTATGTAGTTTCGGTACTTGCAGTTTCAAGACTTCCACAGCCCCTAAAAATCGTTCCCAAAACCGACACGTTTTCCATCTGCTCTTATTACTTTCATTTCTGTTTGGCACGACAAAGCGTAGGTTGTTTGCTAATAGCCCGAAAGCCAGTTCCCCAAGTTCCAACGGTCTGTCTTTGAATGTCATGGCAAAAACATGAGCCTTATCATCACGCAGTTGCATTTCTGTCCGTTTCCAACTGCCGACTTCATCAAGTGTCTTATTATGTTTTGAACAGACTTCCTTATCCTTATCATAAAAGCGGTAGGATAATCCCGATTTACCAGCACCGATATAAACAGTCTTTGCGGTGTCGAAATCATCAAACTTGCTTTCGTCAAAGTGGTAGCCCTCACTATTAGAAATAAATTCCTCTTTTTCGCATTTCTTCTTTATCTGCTCTATGGTAAAGAATGGCTTTTCGTTCTTATCATCAATGGCAATATCAAGTCTTGTGAAATGAAAGTTATCCAGTCCGTATCTTCGCTCACAGCGTCGAAACATATCCCCAAAGGTATAATTCCTACTGTCGAGAATACGGAAAATATCATCACAACCTCTGCCAGTCATAACAAGATAACAGCCTAGCCCCTGTGGGTTATCCTCTGTCTTTCTTGCGTCCCCCGATACATAAATATCTCCAATCTGCCAGCGTGCTTGATAAGTCTTGAATTTTATCATTGCTGGATAAACATTGAAAATGTCAGTCGGTAAATCTAAAATGTGCATGATTATATCTTCAGCGGTTGCCGTTTCAAATACAATGCTGATGTAATCAATCTTAACGGATAAATTTTTGTGTGTAGTTATAGTGCATTGCTCCTTTCGTATGCCCCGTTTTTTGCGGGTAAAAATCATGTTTTTTCCTTTATTTATCACAGTTTCTAGGTACTATGACATGTATACGCAGGGCGGTGTTACATATACGCCCTTTATGAACGCCTAAAGGCGTTCCCTTTCTTCCTGTGTCTGATCCGTTCTTAACGCTCACGAGCCTTGTAAGACTCGTGGCTAAACGGAACAGCCCCAGTCAGAAACCTTATTTTCGGTCTGATAGTCCATGCTTATTCATGCTATCAAAATGAAAATACATCTTTTCTATGCTTACTCAAGCGTGTGATTGACCCTAGCGTGCTTAATCACCCTATCTAATACGATAATAACGCCATTAGAATTACTTGTCAAGAAGTTTTGATTGACTTTTTGATAAATATTAAGTATGATATGCTTATAAACACCGAGAAAAGCAACGAAAGGAGCGGTTATACTAAGTTATGGAACATTATGAAAAGAAAATCAGTTTCTTAGGAGAGAATATACAGACCATAAGAAAACACAGAGGAATGAAACAACAGGAACTTGCGGATAAAATCGGTATCAATATGCAGAGCCTTTCCAAGATTGAACGGGGTGTGAATTATCCTACCTTTGACACATTAGAAAAGATAATGGACGTGCTGGGAGTAACGCCCAATGAATTATTATCAGGAGAATGGAAGTATATTGACCACACCGAACCATATATCATGGATATTATCAAACGGGAACAGGACTTCAATGTTTCCTTAGATTATCTGTCTGAAAATGAATTTTTCAATGATGAAAAAGAATGCAGATTTTACATGGAAACCAAACTCATACAGTATATCCATAACTACATTACCAATGAGGTTACGGAGTTAGAAGAACTTATGGAAATCAAGCAGTTGATACAACGTCAAAAAATAGAACGCATGATGAAAGTACATAAGGAAATGCGAGGGTTAGACCGATACAGAGAACAGCCCAAAGAGTATAAATACCATGACCCTTATGATGACTGGATATTCCGTCAACTTGCGGACATAGACAGCAGAAATAACATTCCCGACACTTCGCCACAGTTAGATTTTGATGAAACGGACTATGAAGATTATCTGAAAGAGAAATGGAACAGAGGTCTTTAATTTTCCTCTTGAATGAAAGATACAGCAAACAAAAAGCCCAGTAAAGAGTGCAAAGCACCACCAATGGTGGCAAGGCTCTTGACAGGGCTTTTTCTTTTCTGTGGTTGGTAATCAAGAGGAAGAAAGAAAAAGTGTGTATTTTTCAAGACAGAAAAATGTCAAGGGGGGTGTGCTGATTTTTGTTGTGGCGGATATATGGAACTGTTATAATATGGATATGTTTAAATTACGTTATAAGCAAGAATATTCTGCTGATTTGTCAAAAAACATCATTGCAACTGCCAGTTGACATATTTCCATATCTAAATGGTGGCTATGCAACTGATAATATTGCTAAAATTACACCATGAAAGAAAGGAGTGTTAGCTAATGAATATGGCAGACAGAATACAATATTTAAGGAAATCAAAAGGAATATCACAAGAGGAACTTGCGGATAAAGTTGGAGTTTCAAGGCAGGCTGTTTCCAAATGGGAAAGTGAACAAAGTACGCCTGACTTAGAAAAAATAATTATAATGAGTGATTTTTTTGGAGTAACAACTGACTATATCCTAAAGGGAATTGAACCAGTAGCAGACAAAGAACAAAAAAATAAAGAGCTTACGAGTAAGGTACTTTATATATCATCAACAGCTTTTGTTGCTATTGGGCTGTTTTGTGCATTTGGTAATTGGTATGCAGAACAAACAATGGAAGCAGTTTGGGGTTCAATGATTATTCAAGCTATAGGGATTGTTGGATATTTTATAGCGAGAATACTATCGGAAGAAAAATCCCCCTTTTATGTAAATTGGCTTAATATAATCGGAGTTGCTTTTATGCCTATTTCTATGATTACAGGATATATTTCAGGATTGGTTTTCAAACTAGAAGGGTGGATTGCACCTTATCCGATAGGAATATTTCATACTTTAGTTTTCGTGTTAGTATTCTTTGTAGTTGTGATTGCAAGCTATATTATTCTAAAGAAACAAACAAAATAGTGATTACCTTTATTTTGCAAAAGCAGTTAGTCTTAGGATTGACTGCTTATTAATAAAAGACACCACTTCAATGTGTCAATGGTGTCTTTTTAGTGCTATTTTATCGTCATATCAAGGCTCGTTTAATCGTGGTATATTCGTGGTAAAATGAGTGTTTTTCTATACTTCGAAAAGCTTGAAAGTGTAATATTTATAGGGATAATCAAAAATCAGATATAAAGTTTAATTGAAATTACATACCGTAATTATAAATATATAGACAAAATACTTGATACATATTTTACACAATAAAATAACTAATTACATAAAGATATAGTCTAGTCTCACATGAAAATGTGAGGAGTATTTTTATACTCTTTATAATGTAGCGAATTATAAAAAATAAAACGAAACAAACAGCGGAATTATTTGCAAATGGAAAGGTAACATCTGGCGGAGGTCGGGGACATGCTCTTTCCAATGGAACTGCATTTTCTTCTGGAAGCTGGACAACAGGTAATACTGGTAATGGAAATTTGTCAGGAGGAGGATCATATAACAACACCTCCTCTTCTGTAAACAATGCTGCAGATAATCTTTCGAAAGCAGCAACAGATACATCCGAAGCGGCTGAGAAATTATCCGAATCACTCTCTGATCAGATAGACTGGATTGAACGTGTATTTAAGGCAATGCAACGTCAATTTGACCATCTGATGAGTCAAATGGAACGTATTGCTAAACTTCCAGACAAACAGATCAAGATGTACGAAGCTTTAGCAAAGAATCAAGAATATCTTTCTAATACTGCCACTGCTATCAATAAATATCGTGATCATCTTACAAGTTTAGAATCTCAGATGGGACTTGATCCAATGATTTATAATCAAATCAAAAATGGCTCATTTGATATTTCTGGATATGACGAAGAAACGAAAAAGCTGATTCAAATTTACCAGGATTATTACGACAAGTTGGAAGACTGTAATTCCCAGTACGATGAACTCCTTGAAAAACAGGATGAATTAGTTCAACAGGCTCTTGACAATGTTGAAGAATATTGGGAAATGATGAATAATCAGCAAGATACAGCCAACGGCTATCTTGAAAAACAGCGTGAACTTTGGGAAGAACTTGGTCACTCTGCTTATGGTAAAGAACAGGAATCTTCTATTAAAGAGTCAATTAAAAATCAGCAAGAATTGGCAGAAAGTACACAACAGCAAATTAAGGATTACGAAGCAGAAATATCTAAACTTATGTCGCAAGGATACATGTCCCAAGGATCTAAGGAATGGTACGAAGCACAGGCAAAACTTAATGAGTTGAAAGAATCTGCTATTGATGCACAAATCGGTTTAGTGGAACTTGAAGACGAGTTACGAAATCTGAAACTTACACGATTACAACATACCATTGATATGCTTGATCGTACTGCACAGAGATTAGAAAATGGAACAAGTCTCACAGAAGCCAAAGGAGATAAAGTCAGTGAAGCTGATCTTAAGAAACAACTTGACAATGCTAATGCTTTAATTCAGGCAAACTTTAACAAAAGACAAGAACTGGTAAAAGAACAAGGATTGTACGATGTTGGTTCTAAGCGGTATCAGGAAATTGCAGATGAAATTGCTAAACTTGATGATGAGATTTACAATGCAAGTGAAAATATTGAAGAACTCAAAAATAAAATCTGGGAAGTCAGATGGGAACCATTCTTTGAAGGACAAGAAGCCTTAAAAGACTTAATCACAGAAACCGATGATTTTAGAAGTATGCTTCATTCAGATGCATTTGTTGGACAAAGTGGCGGATTAACCATTGAAGGCATTACTAATCTCGCACTTATATCTCAAGGTATGAATGCTGCAAAACAGCAGATCAAAAATTATCATGAAGCGATCAAGAAACTTGATGAAGATTTAAAGAACGGAAACATTTCAACAAGCGAATATAAAGAACAGCAAAAGGATTTCCTAGATTCTATTAGGGATTCTGTTGGTGTTGTTGAAGATTACAAGAATGAAATTGTTGACTTATATCGTAAGCAGTTAGAAGCAGAAAATGATATGGTTCAGAAATCAATCGAAAAGTATGACAAACTGCTTGATATTAAGAAAAAGAACGATGATTATTCTCGTAATCTTAAGAAACAGACAAAAGACATTAATGTGTTAAAAGCACAAATTGCTGCTTTAGACTCGGTAAATAATGAAGCAGCAAAAGCCGAAAAGAAAAGACTGGAAGAACAGCTTAAAAATGCCGAAGAAGACCTACAAAATACTCAGCGAGATCATGAGTATGAAGTTCGAAAAAATGGTTTTGAGAGTCTTTCTGAGGACTTAAATCAGTCGCTTGAAGATACTTTAAATGAAGTCACATACAATGCCGAAAAACAAGAACAAGTTATTTCTCAGATGTTGGGAAATGTTGTTAATAATTATCAGCAAGCCTATGACAAAATTCAAAGTATTATTGCTGGCACAGGCTTTAAACCAAGTGGTGATTTTAATTCTAACATTGGAAACCTTGGAACAGCGGGAGGTGCACAAAATCAAGTACACGGAAGTATTACTACTGCCCCTAATTATAAACCAAATGATTTTACAAATGTAAACACTGGCGCTATCCAAAGTGGATCAGCACAAAGTAACAATGATAGAATCGAAGGAATTATTGGACAGGCTCCGAATACATCCAATCGACCTGTTGCCGAATTGAAACTTAATAAATCGTCAGTATCGTTAGAAGAAGGTCAGTCTACTTCTATTACTGCAAGTATACGACCTACTGATGCAAAAAATAAAAAGCTTTCTTGGAAATCTTCTAATACGCGAGTTGCTACTGTTAGTGGCGGAACAATCCGTGCTATCAAACCAGGAGCTGCTCAAGTAACAGCATCTACTACTGATGGAAGTGGATTAAGCGTATCAGTCGGAGTTACAGTCACAAAAAAACCAGAACCACCTAAACCACAACCGCCTCAGCAAAATAATACTGGTGGAGGAGATGGTATTCCAAGAGTCGGTGATAAAGTTAGATTCAATAGTGGAATGTATTTCAATGACTCATACGGAACAAACCCGGTTGGAAATCAACATCTTGGTGAGGAATTATATATCACATATATGAATCCAAACAGTCCATACCCTATCCATCTAGGTACTCAATCAACTCCTGGATTTTACAGTGACCTTGGTTGGGTAAGACAAGATCAGATTAGTGGTTATGCTAAAGGAACGAAGAAAATCACAAATGCAATTGAACTTGCAAGAATTGATGAAGTTGGTAAAGAACTTAGGATAAAGCGTGGAAGTGACAATTATGCAACATTTGAATATGGTGATGCTATTGTTCCTAAGAAGCTAACAGACAATCTCTTTAGTCTTGCTGAAAATAAAAATGCGATTATGGAAGCTTCACTCCGAAGAAATGTCAGAGAAGATACTGGTAAAGGAACTACTATTAATCAACACTATGATAACTTAATTAATGTCGAAGGAAGTATCGACAAAGATACATATCCAGGCATTAAGAAGGTTATTCAGGAAACAACAAAATATTTTACACAAGAAGCACATAGATTAGGAATGCATAAGAAACTGTAATACTTCTGACAGCCAGAGAATGATTGATTCGAATCTGGCTGTCATAATTGTGGAAAACATACAATAATCAATGAAAATTTTTGTGTATATTTTTCGTGGATTTTTTCTATAATATATCGTATACTATTTGTAAGAAAACAATAGTTTTCTAATGTTATTTGGTCGGGACTGTATATCGACCTTAACAAAAGGTACAGATTCAAATATTTTCCGCGACCCAGTAAGCGGCTAATAAAAGGCTGGGATTCAAATAAAGCATCCATATTGTTGGATGCTTTTGTTATACAAAGGAGAAAAATGAAATCGGGTAATTTTTATTATATAAAAGATACGTATTATTCTAAATTTGGAAATCACGGAGTAATGAAAGGGAAAGAAGAGGATGAAAACGGGAAACATGGCAGACCTTGCTTTTATTGTTTTGAGTATAATTTTTTTTATTGGATGATTCCAATATCTTCTCAGGTTGATAAATATAAATTATTATATGAAGAAAAAATTAAGCGATACCCTATATATGATGGAATAAAATTTGGTTATGTAAACGGAAAGAAACGAGCTTTTTTATTGCAAAATATATGCCCTGTTACAAAAAATTATATTGATAGTGAATATAGGATCGATAAAGACTCTATTCCTGTTAAGGTTAATCAGAATTTTGCAAAGCAATTAAATAGTGCTGCCAGGAAAATAATTAGATTATATAATAGTGGCACGAAAATAGTATTGACAGATTTAGATTATATAATTGATGAACTAAATTCCGAAATAGTATAATACTTTTTTAAATATATAACAAAAATAGGTATTAAAGAGAAGAAATAATATTCTGTACAAGCGTATATTTTATTCCTCCTTTTTAGTACCTATATATTTATAGTTGAAAAGAACAGAATCATATAGACGGTTGAGCCTTTTAGTGCAATTTAAGGCTAATAAAAAATTCAATTTAGTAACACAGAAATAGCCGCGTACTCATGGCGGTTATTTTTGTGTTTATTGTCGATGAAATTAACTATGTAAGTGGTAATTACTCCAATTACAATATCTGCAACAAGTTCGCAAATTATCACGTTGTATCACCCTCCTTTATTAGTAATGGTATCTATACACTAAACTGGATGCCACCATCCAGACGTGACTCAAACCGCCTACCATCTCTATCTAGCCTGAAATAAAAATGTTTGGTTCTGTTCTTTGCCAATATTATAATTGTATTAAGGCAGTTTGCCAAACAATATTGAATTTTTAGAGTCGAGGTCATGTGCCTTGGCTCTTTTATTATATCTAAATTTAAAAGAAAGTTGAGGTGAAAGAAAAAATGATTTTAGTATGTAAAGATTTTTCTTATGATGATAATTCATTATTAAAACAGAATTTATCATCTGTAAATTTTGATGATGACACTTCTCTCCCATCATCGATTAAAAGAGAGATGGAAGTAAGTGAGCTTAATCCATTTCGAAATGAAACTACCGGGTTCGGAATGAAATATACAGAAACGCTTACATTTGAAATTCATATTACAAAAAATTATGAAATAAATACTTCGCAGGAAGAGTTAGAATTCACTCCAGAGGAATATGAAATCATAGTTTCATGGCTCAGTTCTTCTAACAAAAATTCATGGATTACAGTGACTACACAAGGGAACGAAACTGTAAAATTGAAAGGCTACTTCTCTTCTATCACACCATATGAAAACTGGGGAATATGTTATGGTCTTAGATGTGAATTTAAATGCAATTCCCCATTTTCTTTTGTTGAAAAAACTGATCAGCAAATCATCACAAGAAACAAAAATTTTATGTTAGAAAATACAAGTAGTGAAAAATATGGATATGTTTACCCTATTATTAATATCCACCCTGCCGCAACAGAACAAGTTTATCTTCATAATTTATCTGATAGTAAAATTCTCGAAACAGGGAACATAACACCTCAATCTTCCAATAAATCCACTTTAGAATTATTAATGGCAAAAATTGAAAACTACGCAAAAACAAATAGATATACATTAGATTATGTATACGATAAGAAAAATAAAATTGTGTCTGTATGTAATGATACTGCTATTCTATTTTACTTGACAGATGCATTTGGCGTTAGGAATAAATATGGTGCTTATTATATAGAAAATGGACAGTATTATATTTTTCAAGGCGGTTTCTTCTATTGTCAAGTACAGCGTGCTTTAGATTTAAAATTAGACTGTGGAAATTTATCTCTGTACGATGAATTAAATAGACCTGTTGTATTTGAGCGGGTTGGAATTGAGCATGAAGATAATATCTACTGGATTCGATTGCTGCATGGTCATAATACATTCCGCGCTTATGGAAATATGACATTGGATATTACATATCTTGAACCACGGAAAGGAGCATTGATTTAATTGCAATTTAAATATGATACATATGGCAATCATGAACAACCCATTGTTTATCTTGCCACGCCTAGCAGAATTATTTTGTGTGCTCTAAACGGTATCGATTATTCTTCCGGAAACTTTGAGGGGAAATGTAATGACGTATCAACAATATCCTTCGATGTAAACCAATATATTGAAACTTATACTGGACAACTTGTGGAATCAAATGCATATAACTGGTTATCCAAATTCATGAAATTATATGTAACTGGAATTGGATGGTTCATTATGGACAGCCCTGTAACTCATGGGACAGGTACAAAAGAATACAAGTCCATTACTGCTCAATCCATTCAAAGTGAATATGCACAAATTCCGCTAGACGGATGGAAAGTCAATTGCGGTACAACTGATTCACTTGAGATGCTAGTGGATGGGAATGTGGAAGAAATTGAGGGTGTTGAATTCGCAAAAGAGCAAATTAAATTTTACAATGAGAAAAAACCTCAATTAAGTCTAGTTAATATTTTGGTCGAAAAAGTGCCGGGCTGGAAAGTCGGATATATTGATAATAAACCCAAAGAATACAAAACAATTGAGAACGGTGAAGTTGCCATAAAGTCTGTATTTTTAAAAGATGAAGTAGGAAAATTTGATATTGACTATTCAGATGTATACAGCTTTATCACTCAAGAATTTGAAAAGTTTTTTAATTGTATTGTAGAATTTGATTATGAAAATTTGATTGTTAATTTTTATCGTGTTGAAAATTTTGGAAAAAACACAAATATTACAATTGGATTTCGTAATGTGGAAAACTCAAATGAGATTACAATAGATGAAGAAAATATCTTTACAAAAATTCGTGTTTCTGGTGCAAATGATTTAGGAATTGAACAATGTAATGGTGGAAGTAACTATTTATTTCACTTAGATAAATTTTGGTTAAATAATAAATATTTAAGTGATTCTACAATTCAGAAGTATATTAAATGGGAAGAGTTTTGTGTACAGGCACGAATTGATTATACCTCTCTGTCTAAAGAATGGAATATTCAACAAGATAAAATTTCTGAATTATATATTCGCGTTCCTACTAGTGATTGTAATCCGGATAACTGGGATAAATTATCAGATACAGAACTTCTTACCTTAAAGAAAGATTACGAAGCACAAAAATTAGGATATGAAAAAATCTATGTCGATGAAGAAGGAAATTTTGATATAAATGCTCTTAATGCTTCTCCTGATGCAAATATCTATCACCAAATCGTTGACACAATTCTTCCAAACATTCAAATAGAAATAGATAACAGAAAATTACCTACCTCTGAAGGTGAAAAAGATTTTATCGAAGAATACCTTACGAACTGGAAATACTATGGAATAAATGAATTAGAAATAAAATTAAAATCGTATCAAGATCAGGCAAAGTTACTTGCTAAAAGTCATTATGATTTAACGTGGGAAAGATACCAAGAATTATCAAAACAAGATCCTGAAAAATATCCAGCATTGACAGAGGATGGTTTCAAAGATAAACATGCACTATATGAAAAAAATGCTTATCAAATGGATGAAAATAACAAAGATTCCTGCGCCGCTGCTCTCAAAGAACGTAGAGAACAGGCAAAAAAAGAAGAAGAAACGCAGAAAGAAATTTCCAAAAAAAGAACTGCCTTATCACAGAAAATGGCACTTGAAACATGGTCTGATGAATCGTTAGGAAGTTTCTCAAAAGAAGAATTAGCAGAACTATATCACATCACAAAACAAACCCCTTATACAAACGAAAATATTTTTACAACTAATCAAGATTCATTAACAGATATTGTGACAACTCAAAGTGAATTATGTCGTGTGGCACTTGAAGAATTGCAGACATATTCTATTCCGCAAACAATTTATTCAACATCTTTAGATAATTTAATATCTGCAAGTGGGACGGAATTACATGCAGAAACACTTGATTATGGAAGTTTTATTTGGCTTGGCTTAAGAGACGATTACTATGTCAAACTGAGAGTTATGTCAATTTCTTATAACCCATTTCTGTTTGATAACAACTTCTCTATTACGTTTTCAAATATGATCAAGTCTACTTCTGGCAGAGACGACTTTTTACAGATCATAGGATCAAGCTCTAATATTGGTGGTGAAAGTTCACGTCATAATATTTCGGGAAATCTTCAATTATCAGATGATAATATATACGAAATCTTAAATAAATTACTTCAATCTTCTGCTTTTAATAATAAAGTACAAAGTATTGTAAACGGATCTGGTGGAAGCATTATCGGAGGTACTGGCGGAAATTATATTACACCAGGTACTCTTGAAGCCGAAATGATTAAATGTATTGACATTCATGCGGAAAATGGTTTCTTCCAATATTTACAGGCGGAATTAATTTCTGTTGGAAAAATCGTAGCTGAATCTGGAGATTTCAAAAAATTACAGGCTTACGTTGCAAATATTGATAACCTTATCTCAGGTAATGTATCAGCAGAACTTGGTCACATCATTAAGCTTACTGCGGACAATGTAATCATTGATGAGGCTGTTATTAGCAAGTTAATTGCTTCTAAAATTACTGTATCTATGTTAAAAGCCGGAGAAATTAATGCCGACAGATTTCATATCACTTCTGACGATGGTGGGATTTCAATTCAAGGAAACACTATGCAATTCCGAGATAAGAACAATGTCGTACGAATTCAAATGGGTCGAGATGCAAACAATAACTTTACTTTCTGCCTATATGACGAAACAGGTAAAGGTGTTCTTATCGACTCTACTGGTATTAAGGATTCTGCAATCGGAGATGGACTTATTAAAAACGATATGATCTCCGATAATACTATTTCTAAAGACAAGCTGGCATTTCAGGCAGTGGAACAAGATTCAGAAGGTAAAATTCATGTATCTGATGTCGTTGTAAATGGTCAAGGTATTAACGCTTCGTTTACTACTATAGAAAACATAATGTCGAATATGCAATCAGAAATTGATGGTATTAAAACATCAACACCTTATACTATGCAAATATTCTCATCGAATGGAACTACATTTAGGAGGGGAATGATTAACACTACCTTATCTCCTGTTTTGCGTCTTGGTCAAAACGAGATTACAAATATGTATGACGGAACTCATTTTATTTGGACAAGACAATCTCCTGATACGGATGGCGATAGCTATTGGAATGCAGCACATCAGGCAGGTACAAAAGATTTACATATAACAAATGAAGATGTATTTGGAGGAGCAAGTTTCACTTGTTCCTTTTTTCATGACAACAAAGAACTCGCAAGAGCAACATTTTAAATATACGGAGGTTTTATATGGCTGGAGCAAAAGCATTTGGTTCGATTACAATTACTGACATTACAGATGTCGGACGTTTGAGCGCATATATCACAAGTAGTCAACCTCAAACTGTAATTCAAAATCCAAACAACGGAACATTTACTCCTGATTGGAGTAAAACAAATTTGGTTTTAACACCAATTATATATTTTAATGAAAATCAATTAACTCTCCCAAAAACAGGTTTGTCTGTTAAATGGAAACGTAAAGAAGGTTCATCCGCAGAAGCCGAGTTAATTCAGGGAGAAACAGTAAGTAATGGCGTATTAACTGTTTCAAAAAACTTTTTAGGACAGATTCAAAGCGGAATTATCACATATATTGTAACAGTAAGTTACACAGATCCATCAACAAATGTAACTCTTGAAACTCAAGCACAAATGTCATTCTCATTGTCGAGACAGGCAACAGAAGCAAAATACTGTTCTATTCTTGGAGAATCCGTATTCTTATACAACACTAATCAGGCAATCCATGGAGCAAGTGAAATTACATTAACCGCTTCATGTACGAATGTATCTGTTTCTCAGTGGCAATACAAAAATCCTTCCGGAGAATTTGTTGCAATGACAACAACTAATAATCCTGCTATCAATGGGAACACAATTAAAATTAAAGCTGCTGAGGATGTATTATTCAATAACGATGTTTGTGTTATCAAACTTGTAACAAGTGATTCAAGCGTTTATGACCTACATACAATCACAAAAATCAGGGATGGTGCGGCTGGTAATAATGCCACCACTATTGTATTAAGTAACGAAGATCACACTCTTCCTTGTGATGCAAGTGGTAATGTAATATCATATCAAGATGCAGAAACTTCTATTAATATTTTCGCTGGTGGGGTTGACGAAACTTCTAAATGGAATATTCAGGCAAAACCACGTAAAGGAATTACTGGTTCTCTTTCCGGTAACACTTACACTGTTACAGCAGTCGAGAGAGAAATCGAGGTGGGACATGTAGAATTTATTTGTACTCGAAGTGGATTCTCAAATCAAATAAAAAGATTTACTTTAGTAAAACAGAAAGCCGGACACGATGGAGCGAACGGTCAAGATGCTGTTGTATACAGTTTGAAAACATCTACTCTTACATTAAATCTTGGAAAAGATAATAATTTCACTCCAAGAAATGTTGATTTCTCAGGTATGAAACAGGTTGGGAGCCAGACGAGCCAAACAGTTTATAATGGTAGATTCAAAATTTACGAATCTACAGATGGTGTGAATTTTACAAACTTGAAATATACATCTAGCGCAGACGAAGCATCGCATACATACACACCATCTTCTACTTCTGTAAAAGGAATTAGATGTGAAATGTATGCAGCAGGTGGCACAACCACAAAATTGGATACTCAAACTGTAATGATAACTAAAGATGGACATGACGGACAGAATGGACATGATGGTGCTGGTGGTATTTCATTTGGGATCGGGAATGAAGCAGAAGTAGTTCCGTGTAATCCTAACGGTACGGTAAAAGTTCAAAAGATTATTACAATTCCATTCTATGCTTATAAAGGAATTCAACGTATTGCGGTCACATGTTCAAAAGAATCTATGTCTTTACCTAGTGGAGTAACATCTTCTATTACACAAGGGACAACATCAAGCGACGGAGTTATAACTATCACAATTCCTGCCGGTAATACATTGGGTACAGCATCAGAATTATCAGGAAATTTCGCATTTACATTAGTAGCAGACGGTGTAAGTGTACAAAGAAAGTTTTCATGGACAAAAAGTATTCAGTCTACAAATGCAATTCTATTTCAGATCTTCGCACCAAAAGGCGATGTCATTATTAATGGAAAGAACTCGGTCGAATTAGATACGCAATTATCCGATGGAAATACAATTGTAAATTCAGGCATTACCTATCAGTGGTCAAAATTCAACGGAACTGGCGGCTATACTGTAATTAACGGTCAAGTCAATAAAAAACTTACAGTAACTCCAAGTATGGTCGATTCATTTGCTTCATTTAAATGTACCGCAAATTATGCAGGCAAGAGTTACGATGCTTATTGGTCAGTTACCGATAAAAATGATCCAATTGATTTACAGGTTTTATGTTCTGTTGGTGCTCAACTGACAAACAAAACACCTTTTGGAGTTGTATATACGCTTGCATATTTAAACGGTACAGAGGTAGATGCGATTAAATCCACAAGATTCTTGACATCCGCACCTACGCAGCCAACACCAGTGATCGGAGATTTCTATTACCATATTGATACAGTTGCTAAGTCTGTTACTTTGAAAAAATACGACGGAAGCGCATGGCAAAATGCATCTGAAAATGATTTACCAAAAGGTAAATATGCGTATTACAGAAGGCAAGACGGTGTTGAATTAGATAAAACAGAACCTTGGAAAGAAGGAAAGGCTGTTTATATAGATAGAGACATTGTGAAGAAGAATCTTTTTATCTTATGTGAAGGAACAAATATTCCGATGTCATAATCTAAAATATAAAGGAGGGTGGCTTGCTGCTCTCCTATTCTAAAAGGATGGTGAACAATGAAAGCTTATGGACAAATCACACTAACTGTTGTGAATGATGGTTTGCAGGGCGAGTCAGCCTTGAATGTAATTGTGTCTAACGAATCGCAATCTATACCGTGTACATCAAGTGGTTTAGTAAGCAGACAGACTCTTCTTGAAATACCGTTCTGTGGCTACGAGGGATTTAACAAGGTATCTTGCGAAGTATCTGTGGGTAAATTACCATCCGGTATGTCAGTAGTCACAGAAAACTCTACTCCTGAAAAAGATGGAAAGATAATTTTAAATATCGCTAAAAACTCTTCTTTAGGTGGAAATGATATTTTAACAGGCGTTATCTCATTGGTATTTACAATTAAAGGAAAATCAATTACAAAACAGTTCTCTTGGACAAAAGTCAAAGAGGGTGTATCTGGAACGCCTGCCAGAATTTACAGTATATCCCCATCTACGCTGATCGTGAAAAGACTTCCTAAAGATACTTTTTCGCCAGAAACAGTTTCATTTTCTGCTACATATAAGGACGGAAACTCCACCTCTTCTAATGCATATTCTGGACGATTTATCATTGAACGAAGTATTAATGGAACTACTTTCAATACTGTATACACTTCTTCCACAGATGAATCAACCGCCACATATACAGTTCAAAAAGATGACACAGCAATTAAATGTAAACTTTATGCTAGTGGTGGAATCACGAATGAGTTAGATTTCCAGACTGTTACGGTACTGAATGATGGAAGCATCTCTACGACTGGCGGTATAAATCTTGCACTTGGTACAAACCAAGGAGATAGGAACTGGGACTGGGATATGCAAGTAGGTGACTATACTACTGAAGCCGTAACCATTGATGGAATAAATTGTGCAAAACTAATTCGAGGAACACAGGAGCAAACTGGATGGTCATTTATTAGATACAAAAAAACAGCTCTGAATAAAGTAAAAACAAATGAAAATTATGTTCTGTCGTTTGAATGTAAAACAAATAAAGATACAACTATGAATGCTAGATTTACAGACGGAGCAGGGAATTATGATGTTTTAGAGTCTAGATCTCCTGAGAGTTTATCAATAAAAAAGGATGTTTGGAATAAATGTGTTTTTTATTGGAAAACCAAAAAAACTTTTACAGTTAATGATGGTGTTTTTATATATTTAGGTGATATGGACTCATCTTCCGGAACTTATTATATTTTTCGGAATCTTCAAGTAGAACGAGGAACAATTCCTACAGATTGGAAACCTGCGCCGGAAGATATTTATGCAGATATATCTGTTATCACTAGCACCGTTACAGAATTAGGTGTAAAAGTAGACAATATCAAAAAGGAAATTGATCTTAAAGTTTCAAAGACAGAACTTACAGATGCGATTGATAATTATGATAAAGATAGAGTTCAAGGAATAAGGGATCAAGTTTCACAACTGAACATAGATGTCGAAGGAATTACTGGTACGGTAAAGGATGTACAAACTGTTGTAAATACAAAAGCTGATGGCTCTGTGGTTCATGAGTTAAGCGAGAAATTTACAGAGTTTAAACAAACTTCTGAAGGTTTTCAGCAAACAGTTGAAAAGAATTATGCTAAAAAATCGGATTTAGACGAAGCTTTAAAGAAGAATTCTACATTTGCAATTTCTCTTACAAACGATGATCATACAATTCCGACTGATCCTAATGGAAATAACGGAATTTATATTGGCTGTGAAACAACTGTTACGGCAATGTTTGGAGCGGAAACTGTTACAGGAAGCTGTACATTTACTCAGTCGCCATCTGACGGTGTTTCTGGAAATTGGAATGATAAAACATATACTTATACTGTAACAAATATGATTACAGATACTGGTTATGTAGATATTTCTGCATCTTATACGGTTCAAATAAATGGTAAACAGGAAGTTAAAACCGCAACGAAACGATTTGTCTTATCAAAAAGAAAGGATCCTGTTGCTGAAAATGCTATTGTTTATTCGTTACAAGCTTCAGATTCTATTATTAGGAAAGTAACGGAAAATACATTCAATCCATCAACAATTACGTTTTCTGCATATTACAGAGAGGGTTCCTCTACTCAATTACCATTTAACGGAATTTTTAAAATTTCTGAATCTACTGACGGGAATACATACATAGAAAAATATGTTTCTCAAGTAAATGAATCTTCTAAGGAATATTCTCCGTCATCTGGCAATGTTCAAAAAATTCAGTGTTCTCTTTATAAGGACACACAGAAAAAAGAGCTTTTAGACATCCATACTGTAACGATTATTTCAGATACAGTTGTAGATATTGGGGTTAGAAATTTAATTAGAAATTCCAAAACATTAATTTTTGATTCGTATGGATTTGTGGATACACCTATTCAAAATTATGTAACCGATGAGAGTGGGAATATTTTAACTGATGAAAATAACAATACTTTAGTATATTAAAACAAAGGAAGGATGTGAGGGGATGGCGAATAAAAAGCTAACAGATGTAGATGAAGTATCTACAGCAACTGGAAACGATGGTGTTATCGTCATAAAAAATAAAACAGTAAGACAAATAAAAGTTTCCAACTTAATACAGCATTCTGGCGGCGGCTCAACTCAATCTGGTATTACGCAGCAACAAATGAATGCTGCAATTAATTCGGCAATTACACAAAATGTAACTAACAAAAATTTTCTACAATCATCTGTTGCAGAATCTACTTATTTGAAGAAAGCAGAGGCTACATCTACATTCTCTTCTAAAATAGACAATCCATTTAAATTTAGAAAAATGACAAAAAGTGAATATGATCGTGGATATAAAGATCCAAATACGGTTTACTTTATTGTGGAGGTGTAATCATGGCAGTATTAACTCCTATTCGTACAGCAAATATTTCATTCGCCTTGAAAGTCGGCGTAACTATCTTTGATGATCCTAACTGTAGGACAAAAGTTTTCAGCGTGTTGCCGAACGAAATATATTATATACGACAGACAGGTGGTCATTGGTGTAGGGTCTGTTTTACAAAAGAAGATCCTGTAGCTGGAGTGACTATTTTCAGTCCAATCAATGCAACACAGGGTCAAGAGTCAGCTCGACGCGCCCCTTATGATTGTAAATATCTTCTTGTTTATTATTCATATGATGGCGATCTTGACGTTAATTTAACTGTAAAAGGTACGCCAGGTAATGATGGCGGAACTCCTACTCCTACAATTTCTACTATTACCTTTAACGCTAATGGCGGAACCGGTGCGCCATCTCCGGTTAGCGGGAATATAAATAGTTGGATTACAATTCCAAATGAAACTCCAACCAAAAATGGATTTACTTTTGAAGGATGGTCTACTACGTTAAATGGAGAAGCAGAATATCAGCCAAATTCGCGGTTTTGGGGAGATAAAGAATCAATTACTCTTTATGCGGTTTGGCAGAAAAACGCAACAGCACAAACTTATAAAATAGAATACGATGCAAACGGAGGATATCCAACTCCAAGTTCACAGACTAAACAACATGATGTGCCAATTCAAATTACAAGTGAAAAACCCCAAACCTATGATGGAAGAACTTTCTCTGGATGGTCTACTAAACGAGTAGGGAATGTTGAATATCATTCTGGGGATTGGTACAACCAAAACGCAAACCTTTATTTACATGCTATATATAATGAAGAAATTCAGCCAACAACATGCACAGTTACCTTTAACGCTAATGGCGGAACCGGTGCGCCGGCACAAATTACAGGACAACTTAATTCTTCTGTGTCAATCCCAAATACGATTCCTAAAAAAGATAAATATAGATTTATGGGATGGTCATTGCAAAATGATAACACGGCTGAATATCAACCAGGTAATTCAATAACATTAAACGCAACTTCTATTACTCTTTATGCAGTTTGGAGTTTAGATTCACAATTAAATCGTACTATGTATTTAGGAGAGCAATTAATTTCTAATGTTTATTTAGGAAGTTCATATATAGGAACAATATATTTAGGAGATAAGAAAATATGGTAGGGAGTGAATAAATGTCAAATAAATTTGAAGAAGTAAAATTAAAAAATCCTTATGGAATTGAAGATTCTGTTCTGAAAATCACAATGGACGGTTCAAGCTCAGACAGTTATCGTCTTCCAAACCTCATTCACGAAGAAGACACTTACATATTTGTAATTTGGCATAAAACAGATACTCCTTGTGATATTCAATTTACTGTTTTTGGAAATATCCAAACAGTATCTTCTAGTTCGCAGTGGACAAAGTATATTAAAACTGTTACCGTAAATAATCTTTCGGACACGAAGATAGACATTATGCCGCCTTCTAACAGCACAACTTACTTCTATGAAGCTTATTTATCTCGCGGAGCAGTTGATACATCATGGACTCCTGCTCCAGAAGATAACGTTGAGGATATTATTGGACTGAAATCTGAAATAAAACAAACCGCAGAGCGTATTGATCTATCTGTCGGAAATCTACAAGAAGATTTATCACATCTTTCTGTAGAAGTAGGTAAGATCAATACAAAAGTTCAGAATCAAGAAAATAAATTTTCTGAAATTAATCAAAAAGTAGATAATATCAAGTTAGGTGTCTATAAAAAAAAGGATGTACCGCTTGTTTCCGTAAGGTATATCAGAGATTGGCTAAATGGTAATAACGTAAATAATGAAAACAAATGGATGGAATGTAAAGTTATTGTAGGTGTAGATAATATAGCGTTAAATATTGTTCCAAGTTCTGATGTTGACATAGTAAATCCTTCCTATTATACAGATGGATTACTAACCGAAAATCAATATACTACCACTATATCAGGGAACCATTATTTGCAGCTTGATCTAGGGAAAATTCGGAAAGATATTGACTATATTCAAATTTGGCACGATTATTCTTCAGAAAAATATTTTAATAATAAAGTAGAAGTTTCAGAGGATGGTAAGTCGTGGTATACGCTATATGACAGCCAATTACAAGGAACTTATAAGGAGACCGCAAACGGGAAGATACATTATGTAAATGATTCTGATTATCTTGCGGAGCAATTCGCAAAAATTGATATTGACATAAATAAAGTGTCGGCATCTGTTGCTAATGCTGAAGGAAAAATTTCTGAAATGGCTGTAAAACAAAATGAAGTTGAACTACGTGTTAGTGATACAGAAAAAGATATTACCGATATTGTAGGTAATATGTTGCCTGATATAGAGAATCAAATTTCTGCAAATCAGTCTGCTTTAGAGGTCGCTTTAGAGTCTATCAAATCAACAGTTACAAAGCTTGAAGGAGATGTTTTAAAACAGACTCAAGAAATTCAAGACGCAAATGGTTGGAAATTTATCTTCTCTTCCATCGGTGTTCATGGAGAGGGCATCCCTGAACAAGAAACAGCAATTAATATTAACGGTGACGGACTATCTGTAACCCGTCTTGAAGACAAAGGATATAAGACAGTCGTAACAGGAGATGAATTTGCTGGATATTATAATAATGGACGTGACTGGGATAAAGTCTTCTCATTAGATGAAGATATGGTTCGTACAAAACGATTAATGGCAGAACGAGGATGCGATTTCATGAGTTTAAAAATCGTTCCTGTTAATTACTCTTCTATGGGTGTCAAAGGTTTGGCTTTCGTCAAATCAGGAGGAAATTCTTAAAATAAAATACAATTATTAAAGAAAAATGGACTGATGGCATATCAGTTCTTTTATTTGGAGGTGATAAAATGCCTTATGAGGCAAGAGTTACACAAAGTCATACTTCTAACGGTTCTGTTGCAAACAGTTCCAACGTAACAGTTACTTTTCAAGTTAGAAGAACTGATTATGCTATGATCGGATATAACTACGAAGGGACTGCTTATTGGAGAATTAATTGCGATGGTCAAAGTACCGGAAATAAATATTTTACATTCGATTGGAATTATCATCCACAGAATCAATGGTGGACAGTTGGAAGTCATACATTTACAGTTCCACACAATTCAGATGGTAGTAAGCATATTGGATTTGATGGTTATTATTATACCGGCATTTCTCCATCTGATTTAGGAGCAAGTGGAAGTGCTACTTTGACAAAAATAGCACGATATGCAAAGATAACCAGTTTTAAAAATACAAGTTCGACAATCACGAGTGCTACATTTTCTTGGACGGCAGATTCATCATGCAACAGCATTGAATATTCTTTAAACAACGGATCATGGGTGGGCACATCTGGTTCAAGCTTTACCATTTCTAATTTAACACCGGAAACTACATATAATATAAAAATTCGAGTAAGAAGAAGTGATTCCGGTTTATACACAGAATCCAATAATATTTCATTTTCTACAAAGTCATTAACTAGAATTATAAACACTCCATTAGAAATGAATATTGGCGGAAATTTATTACTGAAGTTTGAAAACTGGCAAAATAATGCCGTATATTTAAGATTTGAAATTCGTGAACCCGGCGGACGATGGCAACAAGTCACGTCTGTTTATAATATACAAGCAGCTTCATATAATTGGAACTTATCAAACTATTCCTCACGAATGTATCAGCTATGTAAAGATTCGAATTATATAGAGATCAGTGTTATTTACGGAATTATAATCAATGGAAAGGATTATCACAAAGGTGCTTATGGAAAAGCTTTTGTAATGTCTGGAAGTGAACCGGCATTTACTTCTTTCTCATTTATGAATACAGATTTTACTACAAGTAATATTGTAGGAAATACGCAAAATATGCTATGCCTTTTTGGTAATCTGAGAGTTTCTATTCCGTCCGCCGATAAAGCTATTGCAAATAATGGAGCAACAATGTCCCACTACAATATTGCTGTAAGTTCTGGAAATTTCGTAACATCAAAAACTGTAAGTTATTCATTAGGCGATGTCGATGTAGACTTTGGAAGTTTTCAGGCAGCTGGATCTTATACTATTCGTGTTGACGCTGTAGATAGTCGAGGATATTCTAGCGGAATCGTTTCAAGAACCTTTACAGTGTATCCATATCACACCCCAAGTATTATTGCTAATATCAAAAGATTGAATGGATTTGAGGCAGAAACATCTTTGTCTCTAAATGTATTATTATCTCAAATTAATATTGCTGGTAGCATAAAAAATAGCTTGCAGAAAATAGAGTATCGGTATGCCGAATCAGGCACAGCATTTCCCTCATCATATACAAGAATATATAATTATAATACATCACAAAGTGGTAACGATATTGTGATATCTGTTGAAGATCCTAATTTTATAACATTAGATATAAATAAAACATACTTATTTGAATTTAAAGTAACTGACAGAATATGTCCTTATACGGTTACACCAACTGTGAACCAAGGTGTTTCTGTTTTAAATGTTCTTGATAATGGAAATATTCTTGTGGGGGTTGCTCCTACTCAAGAAAACGTGACAGATACAAAAGCAAATATATTAACTAAAAAAGATATAAAATCTGGTGACAGGTATGTTATGGAAGAGATTGATAAAATTCTCCCTAAAGTAAATGAGGATTTATCTTCAGTAACAGAATTAGTTAAAAATCTATATTTACTTATACATCCGGTAGGTTCTATTGTCATGACGACAGAAAACAGTAATCCGGGAGATACATTCGGTGGCACATGGGAAGCATGGGGATCAGGCAGGGTTCCTGTTGGTGTAGATGACAGTATGACCGAATTTAATCAGGTAGAAAAGATTGGTGGAGAAAGTAAACATTGGCTATCAAACAAGGAAATTCCTTCTCACAGCCATGCAGTTGCTCCCGACAACTGGAATGCTCATACGTTTGCGTGGGGTGATGGACAGGGTGGTAATATACATGCACCTGTTACTGTAACTCCGGGTAATGCTCCGTCAGGACAAAATTATCTTGTAACTAAACAAGGAAGATGGAATGTTACTGGGCTAAGTGGTTCAGGAGAACCACATAACAACCTGCAACCATATATTACGTGTTATATGTGGAAAAGGACAGCATAAAAGAAAAGTGATTTAGAAGTATACAATATATAAAAATAAAATAGTAATAAATTCTGTGTGCAGTTAAAATTGTGCCAATTTTTTACATAAAGGAGGTTTTATGATTACATTAAACAAAATCGGTGATTATCACAATCGTCAAGTCCTAGAAATAGAATGTTTAAAGGCAGATGAAAAACCTATTGGGACTATTGACGGTTTGGTAATTACAAATGGAAGTAAGCTACACGAGCTAGACGGAGATACATATGAATATGACGAACAGAACAAAACGTGGGTATTACAGCCAAAGTCTTCTGGCGGTGCGGACGGAAGAGAAATCGAATTACAGAAGACACAAACACATATTCAGTGGCGATATGTTGGTACAGAAGAATGGTTTGATTTAGTATCATTAGATGAAATTTCTTTCAAACATTCTGATTTTACTCCAGGACAGTTACAAGCATTAAAAGGAGCAAAGGGAGATAAAGGGGATCCGGGATCAAATGGTACTAATGGTAAAGACGGTTTATCAATTAAATCAACCCAAATTAATGACTCTGGACATTTGATTTTAACTTTTAGTGACGAATCCACAAAAGATGTCGGAAAGGTAACTGGTGAAAATGGAGCACCAGGTAAAAATGGCGTATCCCCTACTGTTGAAGTTTCCAAGTCTGGAAAGACAACTACAATCACTATTAAAGATTCAGCTGGTACAAAAACAGCACAAATCTCTGATGGGGCTGATGGTCAATCGGCAATTGCACCTAGAGTAAAAGTTAAAGAGGGTGATGTAACTATTCAGCCTAATACACTTACTATTATCGAGAATATAGATAAAGGATATGTGTCTACAATGAATATTACACTTGCTCCAATTACAAATGAAAATATCGCTAATGAATATCATTTCTTTTTCAAGTCTTCTACAGATCCAAGTGTGAAAACTACTCTCTCACTCCCTGAAACTGTTATGTCAGATTTGACATCTATCGAAAATAATAATATTTACGAAATAAGCATTATGGAAAATTGTCTTTCTTATGCTAATTGGATGGTGATTTAAAAAATGATTAGAAGAAGAACAATTACAAGTTATGTTTGGAATTCTGTATCTGGAAATAAAATGGTCATTTTATCGAATTGCATTAGAAATTTCTTTCGGAAATTTGAATTACTCGGTAATAGTGTGCAGGGCGAGAACCCGACACCGGATAATCCGCAAGAGATTAAGAGTGCGGGCAGGAAAAGTAAGAATTTGTTTAACATAGCAGATTTAAGAGTTGGACAAGTACAAAAGGATGGCACGATAAATGAAAAACAGATATATTATAGAACTGTTATTTTAGATGTTCCGCAAGATGGAAAATATCGTATTACATTTAATAGCAATGATGATTACACAATGTTATATTTTACAGAAGCATATGCTAATGGAGCATATTCACAACCATATTTGAGAGTGCACGCAGGTAGCCCAAATTATTATATAACACTCGCAAAGGGTAAAAATATATTATCTTTTAGTACACATACTGCAAGTGAAAAGATAGTATTTACGACTGACCACAATATTATGATTGCGGCAGAATCGGAAACATTAGATTATGAGCCTTACGGATATTTTTTTGATGTGAAAGTTACTGGGAAGAATCTACTGAATTTACAAAAACAGCCAGATGTGAAAAAAACATATCTAGGTTGGAAAGTTTCAGATGGGAGAAACGTAGTATTAAGTGTTAAGGACAAAGGTAATAATGCAGATATAACGGGATGCTATTTGGGGTTGTCAAGAACTGGTGGTTCAGCAGATGGTGTTGTATGGGTGGTAAAAAACGGTTCAGTTGCAGTAAAGGAAATTGTTAGTAAAAACCAATATGTTTCAGTTCATCCTCCAAATGAAACGACAGTTAGGAAACTGCTAGAGAGATTTGATATACAAGTTGAATATGGGAACAACGCAACAGATTATGAACCTTACACCGAACAATCCGTACAAATCGCCCTTAATGAGCCTTTGCGTGGTATTGGAGAGTATAAGGATACAATCACAAAGGATGGGATTGTGCGGAAAATTAAGAGGATTGTGCTTGATGGCAGTGAGAACTGGGTGATACATAAAGAAAAGGAAACTACCGTAAGTTTTTGGACAAATAGCTTCAAGTTTCTATTTCCTACGCACAACACGATGCTTGTAGATAAATTCGCCTACGTTATTAGTGGAATGAATAAAGAAGATGTTTCATGGAGTGTTTATGGAAGTAATTTTTTTATTAATATAAACAAAGACATTGCATCTAATTTGGAATCATTTAAAATATGGCTGTCGAAAAATCCGGTTACAGTCGAGTATATAGCGATAGAACCTACCACCGAACCTCTCCCGGAATCCGTACAAGCACAATTACAAGCCATGCACAGCGAGAACGGTACGACACATGTGTTTGTAGATTCGGGAGAGGTAGAATGTGGAATCAATATTGAATATAAATATAAATCGTAAAGGAGGAAAGATTATGTCGTCTTATGGAAAAATATTAGACGGAAGATTGACTTTGCAGTATGGAGTTGTTAATTATGATGGTAAAAATATTATCAATCCATCAGATGAAATCTTACGTAAATTAGGATGGTATCCTGTCAAATCAGACGTACAACTTCCGCCAAAGGAAGGTTTTATGATTGTAGAATCATATATGTTGGTCGAAGAACAAGTTACAGATGAGGGCGCTATCCCATCTCACATCTTAATTAAATATGCTTATGAAGCATTACCGCCTGTTGAACCACAACCAACATTACAAGATCAAATCGATGAATTAAAGAAAAGACAAGAAGTGTCCGATAATGCACTTCAAGATTTAATATTAAACACAATGCAATTATAAAGGAGGAAGTTTATCATGGAAGAATTTTTAGCTTACAGGATTATTGATGGAAAATTAACTTACAAGAAAGTACCAGCTAGTTTAAAAGCTGAAGTCGCACGCGTTCTAAGAGAATGTGGATGCGGAGATTTAGTAGTTGAGTAATTACATATAAAACTCAACAATGTAAAACTGAATATTAAATTAAGAAAGAGTCATTGTTTACCAAATGTCGTAGACAATGGCTCTTTTATATTACGCAAAATTAAGGAGGAATACATTATGAGTATTTGTAACGGAGCCGCAGGAAACAGAGGACATAATCCAGTAGGTATTTTCATTCACAATGATGCAGGTAGTCAAAATGCTAATGCTGCATTTTACAGAAACTGGTTGCCGTCACATCCATTAGAAAATGGATTCGCTCATTACTATGTAGCACAGGACGAAATTCTTCAAGCTGAAGACGACTGGAATATGGCTTGGCATTGTGGAAATGTAAATGGTAACAACGAGTATTTAAGCATCGAAGTATGTCAGAGTATGGGCGACTTAAATGTGTTTAAACAGAACGAAGAGAATGCTTTGAAGTTAGCTGCACAGAAATGTAAAGAATATGGCATCACACCTACTACAAGCACGATTAGATTGCATCAAGAAGTGTATGCCACATCATGCCCTCACAGATCAGTAGAAATTCATGGTGGAGCAAATGCTACAAAAGAATACTTTGTAAAAAGAATTAAAGAATATATGAGTGGTAATGTAACACCGCCTTCATATTCAGGCGGTAATACAGCACAGAAACCTGTTCAGCCATCAAAACCATCCGCTAATCCAGGCATTGTATTCTCATATGCTGTTAAATTAACAGATGGTACTATTCTTCCAGAAGTGCATAATTTAAATGATTATGCTGGAATTCCAGGCAAGAAAATCGCAGATGTTGCTATCAAGGTAAATAAAGGAAAAGTAAAATACAGAGTACATATTCTTGGTGGTGGATGGTTGCCATGGGTAACTGGATACAATTGGAACGATCACAATAATGGATATGCCGGAAATGGACAGGCTATTGACGCAATTCAGGTTTACTATGATACTCCTGCCGATGTTGTTAGTAGATGCGGTTACCAGAAAGCTCAGTACAGAGTTAGTCCATTAAACGGAAATTACTGGGGATGGCAGTTTGATGATGAAACTGGTAATGGACAAGACGGTTATGCTGGCGCTTTTGGAGTCGCAATCGACAAATTCCAGTTGTTCTAAAACTTATTTATCAATATAAAATTTATGGGTAGTGGAGATTAATTTCTCTACTACCCATTTTTTTACTTTTACAAATTCATTAAAGGACTTGTCTTTACTCCCATATCAAGCACACGTTCATCGTCCATTGACTGCAAGTAAATTTTAGTTATATTTATATTGCTGTGCCCTAGAAGACGCGATAAAGTATATAAATCGCATCCGTTTTTTAATTGAGCTTGTGCAAAATAATGTCTACAAGTATGCGGACTACTACGAATAGTATTCCTTACTTTACATGCTTCAGCACATTCTAATACGACACGTTCCACTGTCTCTGGAGTAAGCTTTTTACCTTTTTGTGACAAAAATAAATATTCTGTTTGATATGCAAACTTATCTTTTATATACAGATTTCTTACCCTTTTATATTTTATAAGAATTTTATTCAATATAGGAGAAATTGGAACCACTCTTTCTTTATTTCCTTTTCCTCTAATAAGAATATGATCGTATCGGATGTCTGACATTAAAAGTCCACATAATTCTGAATTTCTAATCCCCGTATCAAGCAACATAACTATAATTAACTTATCACGGATGTCTAAATACCTTACACTGCCGTAATAACGAACCATATCTCTTACTTCTCTATCATTAAAAGTTTTTATTAATGCTTTACCTTGTTTTTGGAAATTAACCTTATTCATAGGATTCCTAGAAACATATTTTTCATTTTCACAATATTTGTAAAATGCCCTAAAACTTTTTATGATTCCGTTTATATATGACGGCTTTCTTCCAATTGAAGTAAGATATGCTATATATGCATTAATCACATTGCCTTGAATTTTCCCCAAATCATCAATATCATATTCTTTTTTTATGAAAGTGAAGAAACGCAAATTGTTATTCCGATATCCCTTTATGGTTTTTTCGCTTAATCTGCGTAATTTACAATCAAATATAAATTCTTCTAAAACATCTTCCAAAAGCATAGTGGTCACTCCTTCAAACATTATTTATACATTAATTATGCGTAAATATACATTATCCAAAGATGCCACTATACATTTCGTATATTCGTAACTGAATGATTAGATTTCGTTTTTGTCTATCATTACTGAGTCATGATTTGCAGTATTATTTCTCCTTTTGCTGCAAAATAACTACATGCTATACTATAAACTGAATTTCTTATTCATCCCAGTTGTGGTACACTTCCTGGACATCGTCATCTTCCTCAAGCAGATCCAATGTCTTCTGAATATTTTTC